>Ga0181612_158756_pt1 | contig 21270 bp, 12 predicted proteins | sample HoacroProtozoa21_FD_119630 | JGI IMG/M metagenome (GOLD analysis project Ga0181612, IMG submission 119630) | Hoatzin crop microbial communities from Cojedes, Venezuel. Combined Assembly of Gp0051906, Gp0051904, Gp0051908
GGTAAGGTAAAAAGGAGTATTTTGAATGTTTTCCAAAAAAAAAAAAAAAAAGTACTTTATAAAAGTACAGTCTGAAAGACAGTAGGACCCTAACATGAATGGGTCCCTTGGAGCCCTTGGTTTTTCCATGTTGTGTGCCTCATAGGCAGGATGTGTAAAAAAGCTCCAACCTTAGTTTGAACTCATCTTTATGCGGCGATTAGATCTAAACTTTCCCATGATTCCTTCAAAAAGGACTGCTGAAAAATCCTTCTGTTTACCAAACAGTTTACCATTTGTTTCAGATGTACCTCAAAGCTGACCTGTAGGATTACTCTCTTGAGAGGTGAAAAAGGGTAATTCATTTTTTATGTTCCTTTAATCTTGGAATTCTTTCAAGAACTTGCTATGCAGGAATCGGTGAATTTTATTTTGCTACAACATCATTTATTCACCAAACATTCTTTGCTGCACAGTGTATGCTTACAAGACTGGTTAGAAATTCACGTGGAGGGAGAAAGCCTCTCTGAATTTGTGAGGGTTTTCCAGTACAATTGAATAAGACTCTTTCCTACAGAATGAAAAAGGAAATAGTCATATGTTTTCTTAATAAGATGAAAGTTATCTGTGTTTGCTTTGAGATTTTTATGTTTGTTTGTTTTAAAAGTATTCCCATCTTTAATATTTTTGTACTTTACAAACATAATCTTGTTCCAGACAGCTGTGATCTCTGGTCTCCTCTAATTCCTAAAGTAGACAAGAGCAAGTCAGATTTTCCAGCCTATCTGGCTAAATATCCCCTGAAATATAATTGAACTGAAAGTGAATGCTTACAGTAAAAGTTCAGATTAGAGTGCAGAGTTTGCATGAGAAATTCCTTTCTTGAACTTAATCCTGCGGTGGTTTTCATGCAAAGCATTCTCCTCATAGATTTCATGGTTGCAGTGTTTTTTTAGATTGCAACAAGTATGCACTAAGCTGTACAAACCACGCTGTGCTTTGGGTAGGTATTTGTCTTTCAAACAAGCCTCCGCGCTTCTCTTCATTTTCTGCTGCTTAATTTCGTGAGCTGCCTCTCTTTGTGAGGCTGTTAATTACAAGCCTGTCGAACTGCGTGTAGATGTGAAATGGCCGGAGGAGATAAATATAATTTCTTGTATTTGTTGAGATAGCAGAGTCGACAAAATCGATGACAGCTGAACAAAGCACGTTTAGGTCAAAATGATGTTGCTCTTCCGTAGGTTGGAGTCATTCTTCCCCGAATGCCCTAAACCGCTTCCAGGGTTTCGCAATACTTTGTGTGGTTGCTTTGAAGTGTCCTTCTCCTGTGCGAAGTTGAGTTGTGAATGAGCTGCGGACAGACGGATGGCTGATGGGCTGAGGCAGGGCATTCGGTTCAGGATCGGGCCGTGCGCTGCGGTGCAGGCTCGCACGGGCGCAGCTCTGCCGTGGGTGGAAGCCCGGTCAGATCCTGCAGATCCTGTGAGGACTGCAGGAACCACTGCATTTGGTCTTATTAAAGTCCAGTAGATGCGCCTTGACTTGCTCCTGGGTGCTCTTGACGTTGACTTGCTCAGGAGTGCGGAAGAAGCTGCTCATCCTCTTCCTCTCAGTGCTCATCTGTGCAGACAACGGAGTGCTTCCTCGTTTCCGAAGTCTCTGTGAGGAGGTTAGGAAGGAAAGCTCTGGAAACCATCTCTCCCTTCAGCCCTGCTGACCTCTCCCGGCGTTGGAGCTGCATCCCTTTCCCAGAGAGAGAAGGGCAGAAGCCTGGAATGGGGTTTGCAGTACAGTGCTAAACCTTGGGAACAAGTGGATTTACTGGGTTTTTTGGTAGCGTTTTACACCCAATTTTCCCCCTGTTCAGAAGGCAAATCCTTCATAAAGCATAGTGCAGTCCAGAAATAAGTTCAGGGTCTGGAAAAGGAACAGTCATCAGAAAATGTGTCCGTGTGTCTGCAGTTCCCAGGATAAATATTTTTGTGCTAAATAATGATGTGGTGTCGGTACAAATTCTGAAAGCCAGAAATGGTGTTTCATAAGTTATTCCCCCCCCTCCCCCCTTTTTTTTTTTCTTCTGACAAAACTTGCCCAGCTGTTTTTTACTCTGAAGCGCCTTTCTCGGTGGCTGGGCCGTGGGGTGGTGTTCTGGCAGGCGGGTTTCTTCGGGATGTGCCTCCAGACAGCTGTCTGCTTCTGAAAAGGGACTCCTGGCTTTGAGGTGCGGTTGGAAACGGAGCTCGACTTGTGTGAATTCATCCAGTTTGTCACATAGATTGGTGTGTGGCAGAGAGTGGGGTTTTATTCCCCCTCCCTCTTGCGCCTGTCCCCTTATAATAAAAATATAGGCAGAGTTTTCCTTACGCTACAGCTAGAGTCATTATGTGATTACTTAATTGATCCCCTCTGGGAGATGCCTCACAGCCTCACATCTCTGCTGCAGGACTCTGCATCGTGGTTCAAAATAAAAATGTGAAAGGATTCATTCTCCTCTAAAATCCGCATTTTTCGTACCGTGCTGTTGATTGCTTTCACATGGTGAACCGGCAAGGATTGGTGTCCTACCACACTTCTCTCTGAAGACTGTCAGTAAAAATGGGGTCTGCCTGCAAAACTTCCAGCCCGAGTAATTCCTGTGCTTTTAGAACTGGAATGTGGACTCTTCAGTGGAGTAAACCATTACTAATGCTATAAGCAATACACTAAAAATTTGGTATGTCCGTTTTTGTGCTTTAATAACGTCAATATAAATAATTGTTTTATCTTGTTTGTGGCAGTGAACAAATGGAGCCCATTAGGTGGTGGTCTGAAATGGGGCTGACTTTGCCAGCTCTGTTCCTCTCTCCGTGACTGTGCAGTGCGTTGTGTACGCCCTTGTTTCCAGTCGCATGGAATGACTGATGCCCTCATCTGTATATAAAAACATTTTTCACACATATAATGAGCTGGATTTTTCAAATCTCGTCTCTTGCTTGTGGCATTTGCGCAAGCGATTTGTGCTGATCTCGGTGAGATTTAATTGTGCAAATAATTCCTGTAGGACAGAAGGGGAAAATCAACACTTTGGACAGGACAGGAGGAAACGTAGGTGGTCAGAGCTTCTATGCTGTAATCTTTAATTAAAGATAATATAAAGTAAATAGCATAGTGAGGAGTTTTCTAGGGAATGCTAACACTACATTTTACTCTTTTTTTTTTTTTTTTTTTAATTGCTTTCTGTGCAAGTAAAATGTTAACTGCAATTAAAGGCATGTTTTGAAAGGAGGATTCAACTCAAGCTAAGAACTCGTTGCTCAAGGTAGTTCCATGTAAAGATACTATGCTAACTATATCAAAGTATGAAAAATGCTTGTTTCTAAATATTGTGCATTTTGATGTATTATTTCAGACAATTTATGCAGGTTCAGTTCAATCAATATGTACGAAGTTGTGAAGACCCTTTGGAAAAAAAAAAATCATGAGCACAAACACTGCTGGAAAGATACATAAGTAAAACCTTCAATAATCTTTTGGAATAGAAAGAACAGCTTATCTGTAGATCAATCATCTAAGTTCTGTAAAACTAAAAAAAAAAAATTAAAAAATTCTGGATAATTTATTGGCATTGCTGATGCTTCCAAGTGAGTTAAGTGCATAATGGTGAAGATGTCTAGATAGTCATTATTTGTCTTTTTTACATACTTTGTAATCGAACAAAATAGTTTCTTGAAGATGGTTTCTATTTGTTTGCAAGTTATGTCAAATACAACAAGATTTATGGTTGCCATTAAAAACCCACATTGATTTCCCACAGTCAACTGGGAGTTTACTTGAAAAGTCAGTCATTAGTTGAATGAATGTCCAAAGCGTGTTCTAATTTCTGTTAGTAGTTAAAGTTTTTAAGCAAAAAGGAATATTTTAAAAAGAATATGTGGTAGGTTCTGAGTTCTGGCCTGTGAAGATTGTTTTTCATCCAGTGCTGCTGATGTAGTCACGTGCTGTTCTGCCCCGAGTGTGTACCCGAGAGCGATGCTGGGGGCTTCATCAGTGTTTCATATTTTCATTCATTTGGATTCAGGCTTTGAGCTTTCCTGGTAGACAATCTTTTACTGTCTGACCCTGAGTGTATTTATATTTAGCCCTGCAGTGACTCATTGCGCTGTGCAGCGTGCAAACACCGATGAATCAGAAACTCTCGGCCCTGAGGAGCTTGCAAACTGCATGTCCAGGGTAAGGGAATGGTGGGGACAGCAAGGTGACGAGCAGAGCGAGCAAGGTGGTGGCTGGTGGTGGTAGTGCCCTTTTCCCCTCTGATGCCTGGGCTTAGGATAGGATTTCAGGGGTTAGAGGAGTGAATGAGGTGAGGTTGGGTGACTGTACTGCAAAGGACAGGTTGAAGGAGATGGCAGCTGGGGAAGGTGTGTTTGGAGGCTGTGAAGCCTCCGAAGGATGATGTACCCTGGGTGCGTAACCCGCTCTGCAGCTGTGCGACCTACGGCAGCTCTGCTGCTGTCTTGGTTGCTCTTTGCAAAGCAGTGTGGAAAAGGGGAGGGGAAGATGTTGTGTGGAGGGGGATGATGTTATCTAATGATTCCCGTTATCCCATCCATGTCCTTTCAAGCTGGGATGGTGCAAGTTTGGAGTTGGGAGACTGCAGGAGCTCAAGCTTTGCAGTAGGTGTGCTCTGCCTCCTGGGACGCAGTTGTGCAGCTTCTCCTTGTGCATACACGGTGTCCTGGAGCTGAGCGGAGGGATTCCGGCTTTTTGTCTTGTTTCTGTTGACAATTCCTTTCTTAGACTCCCAAGGAGAGATTTTTGAGAGAGGAGGTAGCACCATCTCCACAGGTCAGGTAGAATGGTTATAATTAATTGATCGTACATTCTCCTTACACTTAGTTTCATGGACAGTTTATGGGATATCTATGCTAATGGATTGATCCTGTTTAATGTATATTAGTAATTAAGAAAATACATTTTTAAGAGGGAAGGATATATTTAATTTTAATAACTACCTTTCCCTGAATCAAGAAGTCTTTGCACAGAACTCTAATGGGTAACATTAGTCAAATGTGCGATAGATCAAATTGTTAAGTATGAAGGGTGTTGTTAATGTAACACAGAAGAGGAGTCCTGTGAGGTAACTCTGAATAACGCACAGAAAGAGTGCATTCATCATGGTATGCTGACAAAACATCTGAGTAATGATGGCCATTAAATCTTTTGTCATGGCTAAGATATGAAAAAGGAAAACAAGTTTAAGTGTGAGCCATTTAGGAAAATTGCCGTTTGACATGTAAACCTGTCTGCCTCTGTGTCTTCATTTTTGTATTAAGGAATGGATTTGCATTTTAGAAAATTTGATTTAGAAATCTGATTTGCCTAGCAATTATGGGTAAAAAGGTGAATTTCAGTCTCTAGTTAGTCAAATGTATAAATGGAAAGAGCAGAACTTTCTTCTTTTTTTTTTTTCTTTTTTTCCCCTTGATCCATGAGTTTGGTTTTAACAGTTAGGAAGGGGGGACAAAAACAAACCCCAACCCCACAACAAAACAACTAACAACATTGAAGCAGATTTGATTTATTGATTTATTTATTTCTGAAAAAGACCCAGTATCCCACCATCTGTATTGTCTTTGCACGACCCTGTGCGTGAGCAGATTTTAACTGGGCCTGCTTAACGCCGGGGAGGAGGAGTGATTCGGAATCGCTCAGCGCTGCTCGTGTTTCCTCTACAAATAAGCTTGCTGAATTTTGTGACGGGGGATTGGAAGAAGACTTTGATCAAAATTCAGACAGAAATGATATCACAAAGAACAACTTCAGTGATTACACAAATCTGTAAATATCGAGTCCTCGCTGATGCTTGTGTTGACAAACAACGGCCTGTGTTTATCTGTCTGGATACAGATATTTTTGTTTACTAAACTGTGTGTTTAGACATCAAAGGCAAGATCTAGTCAAGTTTCTGCTATAGTGAAGGTTCACTGAAGAGTTGTTGGGAAGAGCAGTACATCCTTAGGCTCAGTCCTGTCTGGATTTTTCTTAATATGTTTGTGTAGATGACGAAACAGCATGAGCCCTGAGCCCAGAGACCCTCTCCCAGCCTTGGCACCCCCCCAGGACGGAGCGGGGATGGTGTGAAACCAGCCTTTCTGGAGAGGGGAAGGGATCAGACTGGAGCAGTTTATACAGCTCTAATCCTATATATGGATATGTGTAAGATACTGTGTGGTTTTTATAGGGTGTGTGTCCCTTCCAGTTTAAATCTCAATTCTGTTCCAGGGATTATTTTTATTGAAGAATAGCAAAAATAGCACTGACACCACCAAGTGAATTTTCTGAAACATCAGAGGTAGTTCATTGCATTTGGATGTGCTATCAGGGTATTGGATGTCAGGCTGGAAGGGACTATATATATTTTTTTTTGGCTAAAAATAATCTCTGTACATTTAGAAGTATGGATGATGTCTTTAAGTTGTACCTTATGCTGCATCTTAAAAGTAAGAAAAACCTGTGAAAGCCTTTCTGAGAAAGGCACGAGTGGATGTCTGTCCTGTCTGAAAGCGGTGGCCATCCCTCTCCGTGGCACTGCTGCTACCTTCACTCCATCAGTGATCCATGGAATTTAGTGGAGGGCATCTTACTTTTTTGGTGGCATTGTGATTAAATGCCATTTCAGTTTTATCTGGTATCGGTCATGAAAGACCCTGCTTCTGACCGAGTACACAGAAATGGAAAGAGAAGTGGTGATTTGTGAAAAAGCCTTTTTTTTTTTTGTTTGTTTTGTTTTTCTTTCCCCCTGATACTTGTTTGATGTTCCTTTGGCTTCCTTGAACAAGTTGCTTTCAAGGAGAAAAGGGTAGCATTTTACGTAGTTACAGCTAGGAAAATACACATAATGGATCATAGAAATATTTTAGTAACCAAAAAGAAAAGAAGGTGTGCCTAGGCAGTATAAGGCAGAATAGCAGCCTTACAACATAAAAGATATTATTAGGTATGAAGTGGAACGATAGTGATTGATATCTCCAGAAAGAAAGGAAGACAGAGGATTTTGGAGAATCGTGGAATCGCATCTCCATCCTCTTCCCTTGCTCTCCCCAAGCCTGTTACCACAGCGTGCGTTTCTGCGTGTCTATGTAAGTACCCATTGGTGCTGCGTGAGCCAGGGGCTTTGGTGCTGGGCTCCCCACAGCTCGCTGCCGTGTGGTTTGGGCGCACGGGCTGTAGCTGCTTCTCTGGTATTTTGTGTTTAGTCTCCAGGCTGGCCACTTCTGTGGCATCGTACATTCACCCGAAGAGCAGGAACGCTGCCCAGAGTGGTGGTGTTTCCTCCAGCAAATGGCTTTTCATGAAAAGAACAGCCATAACGGACCAAGACAGGGAACCCAGGAGAAACTGGAGTTTGGAGGTCATCTTTTAAACTCGAAGCTGGTGCCTGACAGCGCGATGTGAGTGACGGCTGAGTCTGAGCTGCTTGTGTACATTAGGATATATTTAGGGTCATTAAATCACTTTTAGAAATTAGAAGGTTTTAATTATTGAACTGCTTGATAAAAAGGACATTTTTTTCTTAATTGTGAAGAATATAAACTGATTTAGTGCAAAATTAACAGAGCAATTGAGAAGTAAAACCATCAGTGCAGTTAGTGAAACTAGCAGCGGATGACGAACTGTGGCAGCAGCAGTCTTCGGAGGGGAGACACTGAATTGAACAAAGTATTTCGAAGGCGACGCCTGGGAGGAAGATGAAACCTGGCTTTCTCTGTTACGTAGCTCAGCTTTAATGTCTGAACACCGTTAGACACGCTGTGGGATTTCAGGAGATCCATGGGTTTGCTGGTAAGAAATAGCCGAAGAGTGTGTTGGAAGAGGGGCTGTTTATCTGTAGTCTGTGGTTCTGTTTGTGCTGGTAGAATATTTGGTTAGAATAGATATCATAGATGTAAGCGCTTGCATGGTCACGCGCGTGAACAGAGCAACGAAGACCGGGTATTGGGTGAAGTCACTGAATCACAGTCTGTGAGAGAGTGTTTCTGAGTTGCTGTAGCAGAAAGAAGAGACACTGAAGAGTTCGGGTGAGAGGAATAAAACGCAGCCAGTGCCCGGTTATTCTGACGTGGTGGCTGAAAGGCCGACGGATAGTTTTCTAAAATGAACGAACTTGAAATTAATTACTTATGAATTTCAGGATGTTGGTGGAATTGGTGTTTTGTAGCAGCTGATTCCAATGTCACATTTTCATAAGAAGATAATTAAGAAGAAATTGTGGATGTGGAAATAAAGAAAGAGTATGTGGTGAGACATTTTGAAGTTGATAGAAAGGTCTGTAGGTCACCAGAGCGTATCCACACAAGCAACGTTCTGTTATTACATTAGGAGGAAATGAGGCATATTACAATGAAAACTACATTTAGCCAAAGAAAGAATTTGTAGCAAAATTGTCCAGATGGTTTATCTTAACCCTGACAGCAAAATATGTTAACCAGTTTAGAAATTTATACATTGGTGATGTGGGAGGGACCTTTTGGAGCAATGCTTCTGTGGCTCAGAAAGCCCTCGTGGGAGAGACGCCGTCTGAAGCGGCGTAGCTGGTGAGTCATTGCTTGGAGGTGCCCAAAACCCACGACCAGCACTAACCCTTTAGTATTAGCAATTAAATTATTACTGTGTTTATGTGTTTGGAGAGAGTAACCCAACCAATAGCCTTGCTCTGGAAAGGAATTGTGAAGTCTAACACAAACTCTGTTTCTGTGGGGGTGGTGGCGAGGGAAGGAGCAGTGGTGGCCCTGCTCGAGATGCTGACGGTGTGCAATGAACAGGCTGTTAAGGATGACAGAAGTGAGCAGCCTTTGGGGAGAGCCGAGTCCTCTTCAGAACAAAAACCTTCCAGAAGACTTGGAGTTGCTCCGAGTTGTATGCAGTATACAGTCAGATCAACTTGGCCTTTTTGCACAACTGCTCACTAAAGGTCTTGTAGCTTCTCAGAACTGACCCTGCATTCTTCTGCCTGAGACCCGGCGTTGCTGAGTACCTGTGCTCGCGAGCGCAGGGGCACCAGATTGTGTACGGACCGCTGAGCCTGTGCCTTGTGGCCTCTACTACTGACCGTGATTTTGAGCACCTACCAGTTTAGCTCTAATTGAAGTCAGAAAAAGGGGGAAGTAAGTTAGTTCAATTTGCTTTTACAGGTATTTTCTTTCAGGTGTTTTCTTTTGTTCATATTATATAAAATGTGTTTACCATCTAGTTTTCTGATGCATTTTTTCAGCAATATGTTTTTTAATTACTGTGCTAAGATATTTCTAATACTTCTGGCAGTGGGATACATCTTCATCTAAATAGGGAAATGCTGCACAGCTTTGCCATAGTTAGGGTTTGGGTTTTTTTAGTTTTTTTGGGAGTCTTGGGGTTTGTTTGTTGTTTGCTTGATTGAATTTCTTTAAATGAATGGTCAAATTTTAGTGGCACAGGCTTTATTTTAATAAACATGGTGGTTTCGAAAACCTGAATTTGATATATGCAAGTTGGAAACAATTGCAAGTGTAACTCATGCGAGTTTATTGAGTTTGGTTTAGTGTAATCCCTGCTAAAAGTAAACTTCAGATCGCTTTGAAATGTCCAACAGTGGGGTATTTCATTAGCAGTATTTATAGAGGCAGGGAAGAAAGGCAGGCCTAAAAATTCTGCTGCAAGTTGTTACGGCAAAGCAGCAGCCTCAGAAAGACCTGAAGTGGGCTGGATCTATTCGTGATTTAAACTGGGGAGACATCAGTCAAGTGGTTGGAAACACACGTGAAACATGGAGAGAGGGGAAAAATGGGAAGGAGAAGGGGTACGGTAGCCAGTAATGGAATAAGAATGTAAGGAATATATGTAAAGGTTATGAAATCTTCTGACCTCACTTAGGGTATTGTTTTTCTTCTGGTTACCATATTCTTTAAAGATGTAACATTTGAAAAGGGGAATTTGATTGACCTTATGACTAAAGATAGGAACTCTGAAGAGAGGCTAAAATCATGAATTTCTATAACCTTTAAAGAGCAAAGGTTGAAAGGCATTTAATTGAAAAATATAAAATCTCCTGAATTATATATCAATATATAACTCTATTTCTTTTATATCAGAAATTATTATAAAAGGAAGACTATATGTCAGTTGAGGGGCAAGTCACTTGGCAACCTCTGTGCGCTTGCTCCTTTTCCTTTCTCTTTCAAGCACAAAGTCTAACAGGCACCAAGAAAGCAGGCTTCCCTCTCACTTTTAAAATGACCAAAGCTGATTTGGAAAAATGCAAAAAGGTGTAAATAGATGAATGTGTGTGTGGGGAAAATCTGAAATTACTCTGATACATTCACACAGTCTTACTGATCATCACTGGAGAGGGTTGCAAGGATTCTCCTGGGTGTGCCAGGGGTAGTAAAGCTGATCAGCCTTTGAGGCGTGCACAGACAGTGGGGACAGACCAAAAATGTCTCGGGGGCCTTAGGGTATGTATCTTCAATATTCTCAGAGTGGGATTATGGCTGGTTTCCTTCCAGTAGGGCGTGGAAGGACATGGAAGGTGTGGGATTTCTCTGGAAGCATTGAACAGAGGTTGGAGCGGATGCATCAACATCTTGAGTCTAATCCAGAGGACCGTGACTGCCGCTGGGTAACGCTGTGGCCAGTGGCTGGGCTGCGGGAGGGCTGCTTTCGCAGACCCCTGGCAGTGTCAGGAGCTGGCGTGTGGCCTTTGGGGGAGGCCGTGCAATGAGGATTCAGGAAAACTTGCAGGATTTGGTTCTTCAGAGTTCCCAAGGTAGAGAGAGGTTCCACACCCGTTGGGTGGCCGGATCCCAGCGGTCCCTCCTCTGGAGAAGCGCTGCACTCTGCGTTACCGTAGCTGTCTGCTGGCAGAATTTTTCCTCTGAAATATCAGTTCGTAAATGAACCAAATCTGGAGGAAGCTTTGCAGCACTCTCGTAGCCTGAAACTGTTTTGGAATTACCAAAATGCAGCATTTAATTTAAAACTCATTGCACACATAAACAGGCTTTAAGAGATTGTATAACTAGAAGAGTTTTAAAATTGTGCTGTCAAAGAAATATTTTGTCTAATTATATAATATTTTAGCTTTATTTAGTCACTGAAGACATTAGCATAAAAAGGCTGGTAAAATTGAAGATGCCTGAATCTTTCAGAACAAATATACCTGAGAAAATAAGGTGCATTTATGGCTTTGTGTGTATAATTGAAAGGTCTAGCTTGAGCTTTGAACTCTACATTTTTCACATGTAAACCCATGCTTTGTGGTTTACCAGAAAGAATCTTTGTGGTAAAATGTCCTGGTCAGTCTGCAACTGTCTGTGACATCGGCCAAGAACCATGAAGTCGTTGGTGAAAAATAAGAAATTGGTAAAAGGCAGATGAACAGCAGCAGTACGGCGTTGAGTTTGGTAGCCTTCGCTCAGCCAGCGACACCGGAAAAGAGCCGCATCCACTGAGCTGTGCTGTCACCTTGCAGAAATGAAATCCCTTTTGTAGGAAATGAAGAGCTCGAAGTGGATACATCTGGCATTTCTCTTTGTCTGGGGTAGATGTCGTTTCTTGTGCTCTTGATCTAACAGAATTTTTGCCACTGACATCACTGTTCAGATATAATAATTTAAACATGTTCATTGAGTGTAAAGTGGGCAGCTTTTAAATGCAGTTCTAATGTCATCTGGTGCTGTGCAGTAGCTTTCTTATTTGCAGCTTCCAGTATGCAGTCACGTCATTTAAATGTTTTACGCTAAAAGCATTAGGATGTTTTTGTTGTTTCATATTTGTAAATAACTACCATTTTGAGAAAGATGTCTGGTCACTTGAGCCTGTGTATCGATTGAATCTTACTGTTGAATAGGATCCATGAGAATGCTGAAGGTCCCATTAGAAAATACACAGCTTGATTTATATTTGATGAGAGCTACATTGATCACATTCACATACCGAAACAATTATTGATGGAATCTATGATGAACAAGTCGTTCTGGTTGTGATGAACATTGGCTGCTAGCAGACATTTGACACTGAACCGTGAGATTCTTTGTTGTTACAGCACATCTGAGAAAATCATTAAGCTTTTTGAAGCCTTTACAGGCTGGGTATAGGAGTATTATTTACATTAAGACTCATCAAGTTCCTTTCATGTCAATTTTGGCTTTCTTGTGGGAGTACATTAGCAACTTTGTGTTATCAGGAGCCATACCATATATTACAAGCAGAAGTATAGATGTAGCTCACCTCATCATCAGCGTGGACATAGTTTTGCTTTGTGGACGGTACCGAAGTACCCTCTGAGAAAAAGCAGAACGTACTTCATCTTTTTAAAATGTGCTTATAACGTGATGAAGGCAGACTGCAGCAGTTCTAAAGGAAAGTATTGGAAATATTTGCAGTTCTAAATTCTTTCGGTTCCTGTATTCTTCTTGTGAAAAGGATGGTTGAAAATCAGAAAAGAAATGTCTTTCTAGGGCTGCTTGAACCCACCATACATGACTGGGAAGAGCGTATACTACCATTTAAAGACACTACGCTTTTGTGTGGTTTTCAGTGAGAACACACTCCAGTCAGAGGATTTAGTTGCAAATTCTGAGATGGAAGTGGATTTCCAAGAATTGACAGTTTTTTACAAGCTGAAATTAAGGAATCTACCTGTTAAAATAAGCAGGGAAGCCAGTAAACACTCTCCAACCCCATTCAAACCATTGAAATAGTCGTATAATGTTCTGTAAATGGTACCAAGCTGCTTATTAGCAATTATTTGCAGCCCACTTCATGTCACGGAACATGAAGGGAAGAAAGACGTGCTCGGATTATTGGTGAGTTTGTTACTTCTGTCCGTAGTCCAAAGTATTAGCGTGTATACTGGGGCTACGAGATCTGCTTCCAAGAGAAGCAGGAAGAATTTATGACCACGTGAAGACAAAGCCAGTAAGTTCAACAGTGCAGTGGCTGGAAGCTTGTCCAGCAGAGGAATACACTTTGTCTACTTAAAGATCGGAATTGATTTGTGGAACAGCCTGAAGAATGAATGTGGGTTTTTATTTTGGTTCCCTGAGTGAACGATGCTGGTTCACTCACTGCAAACTTCTTCTTTCAGCCTTGCTTATGATCTTTAAGTTAAATTTATTCAGTATAATCTGAGATGCAGGAAGAATGGAAAAATGACCTTATCTTAAGACGACAATTTTTTTTTTTATTGTGTTTTTTGAAAGGCATTAGTAATTGCTATAATGTGACCTGACGGAGAATAGCTTGCAGATGTACTACCATTCTAGTTGGTAAGCCTTTGAAGGTCTGTGACCCAGTGTCCTCTCTGGCCTGCAGGCTTACTGTCAGTCCGCTTGACCTTTTTACACTTGCCATTTTCTTTGTTTTTTCAGTAAAGTGGTGTTACGCGTAATGAAACGGGTATTAAAAAGTTAGTACTTCCTTCTTTCCAAGTAGAATTACGTGACATTTGGCTCCTGAAGTGCATTGAAGTCTCCTACGCAAGCAAAACAAGATCAGACGTTGTACTTTACATGCTGGGTACTCCCTGCCGAGGGATGCTGAAGGGCAAGCACCAGGCTCGTTGTCCTGTACCTCCCAACTTCCAGCACACGCGTGTATATGTATTTCCAGTAGTCTTGAGGACCAGAAGTTGGAAAGCAAAGAGAATGTAACAGCCTTAACGCTAGTAAGTTTTGCAATGACCTATGTCAGAAATGCATGAGGTAAAAAAAGTTAAAAAGGGTTATGCAAACACACCAAACTTTCCCATTAAAACCAATTGCGTTCAGCAGTGATTTTTGCTCAGCATTCACTTTCATTAGGGAACCACTAGGGATACACTACATGTAGAGGAATCACATAGACGGAGCTGGCTCACACTCAGACTTGCACAGCTGCATTTGCAGGATGTAGTCCCTGAATAATTTAGAAACCAGTAGTACAGAAGAGATGAAGTTCACTCTTACAGAGTGCTGAAAAAGTTATCATTTTGTAAATAACCATTTTATTTAAAACTTGGACCACTCCAAACTCTGAATATTCTTCTGCTTTCTTTTTATTTTCTGTTCTTCTAGAACGGAAGCTCTTTCAGGGAAAATGAAACCACTGTGGAAAAATATTACTTAAATGCAGAAGATGGGAGTAAAGGGATGAAATATCAGTTTTTCTTCAAGTACCTCTGAAACCTGCTCCCAAATTTTGTTTAAAGGAGAATGTTGTGCAGAACTTTCTGGTTTCGAAAAATGTATGATTTCAACTAAAAAAAAGTGAAAAAAAAATCTAACCTTTTGTTTTCAGCATAGTTAGGATTACGCTGTTTGCGTGGCGATACGTACACTCAGTTCAGAGGGAATTCAGGCACCGCGTGCTTTGAAACGCATGAAGGTGGCGTGTTGTGTGCCTGCCATGGTGGATGACAAATTCCTCTCTGGGCAGTGAACAGCTTGTTGTGCTGGTCTTACATTATACGAGTTTCTACTGCTAAATGCTCATATCTGCCCCTTCCCCCCTGGTGTTTGAAATAACTCATGTGAAAATCTCTGGGGAAGCTGCTTTGGTGAAGTGTGGTACCAGTACTAACTGCACTGCAGCCTGTGCAGGATGCCTGTGAAAAGGCATGATAAAAGCAAAATGGAAATGCTAGAGGGTCTTGGAAGAGGCATCTCTTCACACGTCGTCACTCAGCGTTACAGTGAGCTAAGCCACCAGTGCATTCTCGCAAGGTAAAAGTCGTGGGTTTCCCGGTTTTGTCACCTGGGCTGCAGGTGAGATGGTACTGCTTTGGCGTTCCCTATGCCAGGAGGCGTGACTCAGCGTTGGGCGAGGTGATAGCTGGCAAATAAAAAGTAAGCTTGGATTTACTACATACATCTTACAATTTTTTGTGGTGAGTATTGAATCAAGTGAGTGTTACATAAAGATCTTTTTAAGCATTTGTAAAAACAAAGTAAATTTAGTGAAGTTGCTGACATACCTGTAATAAAATTTGTAAGAAAATTATTAAAAAAAATTGAAGAGTGATGTTGGTGATTGTCCATATCATTTAAGCAAGAGTAAATACAGAGGAAGAAAAGGCCCAAAAAGTAAAGTTCTTCAGGAAGTAGTGAGCTACTGGGTGGTGGTGTCAGGGTAGCTGAAGTGTGAGATGAAGTAGCGTTAGATTTGATGGGATTTGGACTTCCGAAGCTTTTCAGAAAGTTGGAGTTACTTGGACTCCCAGCTATGCCTAGGGAAGCGTTCTTGGCATAAATGAATGAATTCTGAATAATTCTTGTGATGAGGGAACTTTCCCATTGTTAACAGTTTAGCATTGCAAAGAATGAATCTCTAAATATCTTAAACCATTAGAAATACAGATATTAAATGCCACAAGAATAGGTTTCTATTTGGGTAGATGAAGTAGAGGAGAAAAATCTGACTAGGACTTGCTTGTTCTTCAGATGCTTCATTTTTATGTCTGTTCATCAGTGCTGCAGGAATCAGTTACCTTCAGGTATCTTAATACATCTTAGTAACACTTTCGTGTAATAGAGAGGAAGGAGAATGTTCCAGCTTGCTACAGAGATCACAGATTAACTCTCCCCTTCAGCTTACTGCTGCTGCGAGAGGAAGTAGTGTCCTGGAGAAAATACTGTGGGAAAACAAATACATGGTTAAAGACATTATTTTATATTTTTGTGTAAAGTACATCCAAGATAGAAAATGTGCAATGTGTAATAAACACACGCCCTGGAAACAGACGATGGATTTTCTTGGCTGATTCCTGTTGTAGTCTCTGTGCAGAGAAGTCGCTGTGGGTCCTGCGCCTGCGGCGGGTTCTTCCCTGGCGCCGAAGCAGGGTGCTGGACCGGTCTGAAGGGCTCTTCGGGTGCCCCCCTGGGACTGCTGGTGGTCTCGGGGCCACCGCACCGTGGCCAGCGTGGCCTTCCCCGCAAGCTCTGCCCCAGGCCCTCTGAGGAGCGGGACTGGCAGCTGCTGTGTGAAACTCGGTCTGTATTTTGTGGTGTCCGGAGGGGAGAGCTGTCTATAGAGAGCTGCTGTTCGGTCACGTTTTCTCTTCAGCGTGTAGGTGGGCGTATGTGTACAGATGGTGGGTTTTTCCCAAGAGTATTCCCTGGTTAGAAAAGGGAACCTGTCACGGCAGGTTTTCCAAAATTAATGATTTTGATCAGGCATTGAAAGACATCAGCGTGAAGCTGCTCACTGTGAAAGGAGTGTTTTGATTTGGCTTCTTCCAGAAGAATCTTTACCTGCTCTCCCTTCATGTATTCTGGTTTGTACCAGGTGAGTGTTGGGTGCTGACAACTGATTCGAGGTCTGGGGAGAGATCTGGTGGATGAGTCAAAAGTTTTCGTTTGTTTTTCAGCTTCATTTAGTAATGATGTTAATGAGCCTGTTGGTGAGTGCTTTGTGAGGGGCTACAGAAGTATCACAGCGATGAGTCTCGATTCGAAAGAGAGATTTCAAATATTTTTCATTTTAAATAGCCGGCAGAATGTTTTGGAAAGTGAAACGTGTGGTGTCGAATTCGACAGTGCAGCAGTGTTCTGCAAAGCGGGGCGTTCTCATCGCTGGCACAGAGTTTCTTCTGTAGTGTCGATGCCGTGAGACGGCAGCAGCAGACGAGCTGCGCCACGTGAGCTCTCTCTTGCTGCAGTTTGCGTGTCCTCCCCCACCCCCAATGGCAGGAGGACGGTTCATTCCTCCTAGATGCAGGACATCTCATTCGTAATTGCTTAAACTTTTTTTTTCTCCCCCCCTCCTTGCATTCCAGATGCTCACAGATGAGAGTTCTGCTGTGCTGTCAGGCGTATTTGTTAATAAGAAAGTAACTTAAGTAGTTAACATAACAGAAGTTGATTTGACCTGCTGATATGCATTTTTGCAGAATAAACAAAGCCTGTTATCTGAGATTTTATTTATAAGGATCTGCTGAAGTGAGCTGAGATCCCCCCTTGTTTGCCTGTCCTGCCCTAGACCTCAGCACATAATCTCACTGTACTGCTGCCCTTTTGACATCTGATTGCCCTCTCCATCAGCATCCGTCCAAAAGCATATTTGTCTAAAAAGGAAACAATTAAATTCCAATCTCATACAGAAAACCTTTACTTTTCAAAGAAAACATACTGAAGAAGTCACAAAGTCGTACGTGACGGGGAACCCTTGCTAAATCAGAACCATAAGTCATCAGGCCAAATTCAGCTCCTGCCAAAGTAGACACCAAGTCACTGAGCTCGATGGTATTTTGACTGTTTGTGTTGGTAATATTATGTGCACTTAGGTTTTATTTGTTTTTCTGTTAAATCCTGTAGTAAGACTATGTTATAATATGTGTGGGAAATATCACTAGCATGCAACATAAATGACAGTTACAGTTGGTAAGTTAATACTGAAATGTTTCAATATGAAATCATCTACTGGTTGTGACCAACTATGGAATGGGCTAAAATGGCTGGATTATATGAAATTCCGTTTAAATATGGTTACTCTCATCAAATACCTGTGTGTCCTATTTCGTGAGAATCTGAGGAGTTAGGTGACAGCATTTTTTCAAGGTTAGCTTTGACAGCAATGCCCAGGGCGAGCGGATCGGCCGCTTTCGGTATTTGCGCATCCTTTTGTGTTTGCAGACCTCCACGTGGTCCCACCTAGGAAACCCCTTGTTTCCTGCGTGCTGAGCGTTGTAGCCTGCTTCTGGGGGCAGTCACAGGCTGCGTTCTTCTGGGTCAGAGGTTTGAGCACAGTGTTTTCCATTATCTGTGGCTGCAAATGACTTTTTAAAAGAACAATTCGCAACGTATGATCAGTGATATAATTGAGTTGTACTCGTTCGGTGTAGGTTTGATGGAGGCAGCCCCTGTATCTCACCTTCAGAGCCCCTCTTCAGGCGGATGGGTTTACTCAAGGGAGTTTTGTCCCCCGTAGCTCCGTTGTAGCTTTGTCCAGGAGCAACCAGGTACATGCGGAACCGCAGCGTGGTGCTTTCCAAGTGGAGTGCAGCCCCCGCTGGAACTGTGTGGCTGTCCTGATTGATACCAGCAGAGAAGAGAAGAGCCAAATTCTTACATCTTGCAGGTAGAGCGGGAAGTGGTGGAAACTGAAAGAGACTGGTTTTTTTGGTATATTTTTTCTAACTTTTAACTGTTAATATTCAGTTGCCACAGGTTGCATCTGTTGATTATACACTATAGATTAAAGGTTGATTATATGAGAAATGATGATGCCGTGAAGAACAGCTGAAGTTTAAGGAACTAATGGCTATGAACACTTGTTTTAGCTGAAATGTGTACCTTACACGGCTAACAATGACACTGTTTCTTTCTTGCTTTGCTGTTGAAAAATGAAGATATTTGCAATTTGACCTGTGGAAGAAGAATGTAGGCTGGACGGCTGCTGATGAGACGATGGGCTTTCTTGTGTTCCTACCCAGAGCAGCGAGCCTGCCGCATCAGATGAGGAGCGAGCCAGGGGCAGGCTCGTGGCTCTTGCTGACAGCCCCGCATCCTTAGCAGCAGCGAGCTGGAAATTGGCGTGGAGAGATTTTACTCCTGTAGTTTTTTTGGCAAAAGCTTGTTTTTAGCAGTGAAATTCTGAACAGAATTCCTGCCTGAGAGAAGTTCAAACAGTGTATTTTTGTCATTAATCAGATTTCCCACAGCTACTGTTTAAGGTAGAAATAACTGAAATGACATTTCTGAGGATCTGGTGTGTCAGGGACGTTTCCCTGGGTACCACCTCTTTGCGGGTGGAATTCCCAGGGGTTGTTCAAGCCCCATTACTGATACAGCTAGTTAAATCCTAGCCCAGCCGGATTTTGTTACGTCTCTAAGTTTATAGGCTTGAATGCTCGTGGGTTTACAGTTTTTGAACAACTTGGGCGATTTCTCGCTGCTAACAGGACTGTTTAGTCCGTTTTATGTTCCTGAAAAGGGGTTAACTGGTGCATTTCCAAACCTGCGGAGCAGATAATAGCTTACGAGTCTGTTAGCTAATTGTAGCATTGCAGCTCGCTCACCTGTGCAATTTTTTGGTTCGGTTTCAGACCAAAAAGTGTGCTAGGTTTGTGGTGGCTGAGAGCTAGATGAGTGTGGTGTCATGGGGACACAGCCACTATAGCTGGTGACTTCACTGACAGCGGCTTCGCTGGCGGTGCCGCATGCTGCATCGTGGTCTCCGTTAGCGGTATTTGTTTTGAGATCTAGATAGACCGAGAAAAAATGCCTCTGTGCATGGAGTTTAGCATATAGTTGTTAGGGGAAGAGACATTCAGTTGCATGTTTGTCTGTTTGGCAATTAAAATAACAAAAAAACTGTAAATGCCTTCCTACTGGATATTCAAAGGTAAAGCAAATCCAACTGAGTGAATTAAAAAAACCCCTGGTCTTAAGAATGAGGTTAACACTTTTTCGCAGTTTTCTGACAGTTTAATGGAGATTTTATTGTGTGATGTTAATGGTGTCCTTGAAATATATATTTCTTTATTTGTATCAGTCACAGATGTACTTAATATTCTGCTACTTTCATATAGCTTTTTTGTGCAGAATCAGTGCTCTTTTACTCCTTGCGTATCTTTGGCAGCCGCGTCCTTACTTACAAAAGAAAAAATTTACAGTGTTCTGACCAACTAAATGTCCCTACAAATAGAAGTGCATTTTGCTAGTGATACCTTCTACAAAACAGTACTAAAATATTGGTGTAGTACATAAGCCTTTTACCACCCTTGAAAACCCAGCTTGAACCTTGAGCTAGTCATTTACATGCTGTTTCCTTGGGATTACCTACATTCTTGTCCACTTTGACCTTGTAATTTTGCTCACAGTTGGAAATGTAATGCAGAGTGACTAAGATAATGTTGTTTACACAGACTTTAAGTGGAGTGACATTATAGTCAAGCAAGTGTCACATCACCCAAAGTGAAGGAAGACTTAATTACCATAATCCTGTGAATACTAAAATTCCTTAGCCATGTGTAGCATAATAATGTAATGTTCTGCATGTTACGTTTAATAACCTGAAGGTACTGTATTAACTCTCGGGGATCTCTCAGTTATCTTAAACTGAAAGCCAACAGATGTAGAGCGGGGTCAGGAGAAATTCTGTGGTCAGTGTGGATCCTTGGTGTGTTACGTTGCTAACAGTATGCCAGCTTCTTTAAACATAGAATGTGACAGGCAAAACAAAACGGGAGTGACTGCACCAGCATCTCTGATCTAATGGGTACAGTCTGGGCCAAGGATTTCTGCAGGTGACGAGCGCTGAAGTTCATCAAATGACAGGAATGGTAGGAGTGAGACAGCAATAAAAACATACTGTGTCGTGGCAAACATTCCATGAAGTGGAGTGTTAAATATTGCAAGACTGGAACCATCCGTTCCTTAACTATCGAACGATCCTGCCTTTTTGCCGATGGTCAGTGCACCAGCCTTCTGGACTCAGCCAGAATAGGTGAGATCGTGGAACAAGTATGTAATCATAAAAGTGAGTTCATGAGCAGTTATCGTACTTCACAAAGAGCTAAAGTATTTGTCATGTTCTCCTCAGAGCAGTATGTAATCGTTTCATAAAAACAGAGTGATTGTTATTAATATATGTTGTTTTTATTTCAGTAACTCTAAGCAGTAGCGCGCAGCCGGCTGCATGCCTCAAACACATCTGCCCTAAGACTCGGACTGTTCAGCAGATGTTTGTAGAGTGCTGTTTGGACAAAACCGGCGTAGAGTGGATAGCTGCTTGCCTTTTACTACTTGAGAGCCCGGATAGATCTCCAGACCCTGCCTGGCCCGTCGACCTGTCGTCTGGGCTCTGTGCCTCTGTGGGCAGTGGCCAGCAGCGATAGATGAATTCAAAAGCACGGGTGAACAACCCAGTGTGATTTAGTATTGTTTGAAATACAAGTTGGGAATTTGCATCTTACTGAGAGGAGCAGGTAGAATGGTTAATTTTGGGAGAGATTGTGTGCTTTTGTGTAGGAATTGCTTTTTTAAACAACTTAGCATGATTCAAGTTCAATGACTAAGGTTTGGCTCACTGAGGACTGGAAAACAGTATAAGTTTACAAGAAAATGTGAAAAAGCTGGACACTGAAGAAGCGGTGTGTGCTGCTAGTGTGTGACACCAGTGTACAGACAGGCAGAAGCACTGGAGTAGCCAGTCGGTAGCTGGTGTTGGGTTCTGCTGGCACAAAAAAGCTTTTCCCTGTACTTACACCAGCGTGTTACCTTGATGCAATTGCCTTTAACTGAATTGGTCTTATTTGTGGAGAGGGGATGGGAGGTAGAGACTACAGCCGTTGCCACC
>Ga0181612_174790_pt1 | contig 21270 bp, 18 predicted proteins | sample HoacroProtozoa21_FD_119630 | JGI IMG/M metagenome (GOLD analysis project Ga0181612, IMG submission 119630) | Hoatzin crop microbial communities from Cojedes, Venezuel. Combined Assembly of Gp0051906, Gp0051904, Gp0051908
AGATATAAGGAAGAAATTTTTTACAGTGAGAGTGGTGAAACACTGGCACAGGTTGCCCAAAGAGGTGATAGATGCCCCCTCCCTGGAAACATTCAAGGTCAGGTTGGACAGGGCTCTGAGCAGCCTGCTCTAGTTGAAGATGTCCCTGCTGATTGCAGAGGGCTTGGACTAGATGACCTTTAAAAGGTCTCTTCCAACCACAGCTATTCTATGATTCTATTCCTTCTGCTGCCACAGACTTTCCTGTGGAGCCTGCCTTCAGCTTGGTTATTTGTGCAAGATATAATACTGTCCCACTGCAGAGAAATGTGAGGATAATTTGGGGTGATCAGGCAGTCCAGAGATGGAGGAGCCATATGGAGATATCCACTGTTTCAGGATGCAAAGTAGATTCTACTGGAGAAGCTTTACATTGGAGCCCATTTTGCCTTGTATCTCATGCAGTTAGTTTCCCCAGAACGCTAAATGCATGCAAATCCCTGCAATCTTGATTTGGCAGAATTTTGCATCTCCTTTCCACTAGTTGCCAACAAACTGATAATAACAAGTTGAAAACTATATTAGATTCAGAACACTGACACATGTATGAAGGAACAAACAGCACTGGACTTGACAGATTCTCAAGAACAGTAAATTTGTCAATTGACAGTGCTTCACTTTTTGTGGAGAAGTCAAAATTGTCTTTTTCAGGCTAATAATCTCTTCCTAAGGAAAAGTATTTCAGTTAGAACATGGTTTTCAGGAGTAATATTCTCGACAGTTTCCCTCCATCTCTTCTGCTACTTTTATAGTGGCATTAACTACCTCTGGTTGAAGCCCATAATACTTCAGCAGCTGCTCAATTTGAAATGACAAAAAACCCTATAGACTTGGGGTAGCATAAACATGTTTAAAGACTTTTTATTTATAGAAAAGACTGAAAGACCTTTGTTTGTCTCATTCTTCCCAAGTGGTGCTAGCCAAAAATATTTCAATGCAATGCTTTTCAGTCAGAAACACTATTCCAAGGAAATGACGCCATTTAGTGGAATTGCATTCATTAGTGTCAAACTCATAAGAGAAATTAGCAATAATCATGATACACACAGAGAGTATAGTCCAGACAACAGCTTGCCTCAAACTGCCAGCCACCTGACATAATCGTAAAAAACTGGGCCAAATCATGCATCTGGATAAAGCATTATTACATCTGACAGCCTGGATGCTAGATGATTAGCTGGCAGGGAACTAAGCTGTCCAGGTGAAGTTCATAGTATTCGGCTCAAGACGGAAAGGAAGAGACAAGAAAGACAGAAAGTCAGAAAGGGGAAGGAGAAACAGAAGCCCTCAGCAAAACTATTTTATGAAGTGACAGAGTCATTGTGTTAAAGAGCCAAGAGGGGGAAGATTCAAGCCTGCATATTTGGGCGTATAAAATTTAGATGCCTAAATGTATAGGTTTCCATTGTAGTCAGTGGAGATCTAAGTCTTTTGCACCCATGTAGGTGCCTATTGCTACCTGAGATGCCCTAGGGTATTTGACACCCACAGGTGGCTGGCAAATTTGATATAGGACCAACAGGAGACCTGCACCCCTGTTGAGCAACAACTCGAGGCCATGCAGTTGTGATAAGCAGGTATCACTGTCAATACAGTTTTTACTAGATACAAGCATTGGAATCCACAGAACTTGCCATTTAATCAAACACATATATCTGCTTCAAGATAAGCTGAATAACTCTCTAGACTCCAAAAACTGTGAAGCATCTTCTTTATGTTTGGGTAGGTCCAGGCACACACATAGCTATCCACTTACAAATGTCCAAGGCAGCCTCAGCTGCTGTTTTAAGAAGCATTCCTCTTTCAGAAATTTGCAGTTCTCTTCACTCAGCATTACGCATGTGAGGCTGGAGGAATGAGTGCCCTTTATAGCAAGTGTCTTCTGCATTTCATCTTTTTCAGCACTCACCAGGCAGTAACTTCTCTGCCATGAGGTATAAGATCTGAGCACCCAGTCACCTGGAGTTGTAAAAATGCTGTTACCCTCTTTATGGCAACAATGGCTTTGAGGCATGGTGTTGAGATAAGCCCCCAAGCTATTCTTGTTCTCTATTTTTACATAATACCACAGTTATGGTTCTTGATTTTGGTGAAGGAACTCAGGATAGATGGGTCTATTTTCACTCTTACACTTTAAAAGGTTATAAGATCCAAAAGCCCTCTACAAACTCCACGGACATTGCTGTCCACAAAATAATCCAGACTTGTAACTGTGGAGCTCCTGCACACCAGTTCAAACACATACCTTCAAGGATACTGAAGGGTAGGAAGAGGTAATTATTCGTTCTCCCCTCTTGCTTTCTGTGAGCAGCTTCATATAAAAGCACACGGACACACTTCTGGTTTGCAACTAATGATACTTACTCCAGACAGTCCATCCCTATGAGTCAGTCAGATGCTGTTTTTTGCTATCCCTGGCCAACGTTTTGACCTTGCTGCACTCACCACTTGTTCACTGACTATTTGCAAAGAACAAGCTGTCCCCTTGGCTCCTCAGCCCCACTCAGCTTCACAAGCCCCGGTCTTAGTGACTCTTTTTCTTGCAATCTGCACCAAAGTTGGTATGGCTAGCCTAACTCTCCTTTGCCAAAGACCCTGAGTCTATCTCATGTCTGCTGCATCTTCCGCACGCTGTTTTGCAGTGATTGTGGAGTGCTGGTTTGGCTGGGCACTACATACATTACGTTACCTACATCTACCCATTTGTCTGGAAGAGACCAGAGTAGAGTCTATAGCGATCAGTGCAAAACCTGAACACAGTGCTTGGTCACTGCATTTTAACAGTCATGCTACGTGCACAACACTAAACCATCTTTCTGTGTGTTGCAGAATGTGCCTTTGAAGCCCAGCTGTAGAGAGCCACTGGCTGACTTCGCAAAAGTCATGAGCTTCTTTCATCTACTTCAGAGAAAGCCCAAAGAAACATGTTAACAACCACAATCAGCACAACCTTGGCTCTCTAGTCTTTGGTTGTGCTATACCACAGAGATCACGTTTGCAACTAAAGAATCAGCAGCGCATTGTGCTGATATTACGGTGGATGCAATTTTAGAAAGGATTAGAGTTTTGGGTTGTTTGTTTGTTTTTTTTAAGAAAGACATTGTAGCAACAGAGCCAATACTTCTGTTTAACAATATTGCTACTTCACAAGAATACTGCATAGATGGTCAATACCCGAGTCTTCAGGTGGGAACTACATGTCACCAGAGCTTTGCAGGTTTTTGCTGCCAGCCCTCTGAGCAACAATGGATTGAGTAAAATCATTCTGTATCACACAGGTTTGCCTGAACAACAGTGTAAAATCACTCACATCGGGGAGTGCAACAAACTGTTTCTATCTATCTAGCAGATCTGTCAGAAAAATATTGCTGTAGTTTTCAGGACTTCCAGACATGCAGTGGAAAGGAGCATCATTGTGAACTCATATGGAAGCCCCCAAAACAAGAAACTTAGCTTGTGTGGCCATATCTTTTCCAAGGCCATTTACAGTAGCAATAAGATGACTGAGCTACAAAGACCAGGTTAAAAATAAAGCCAAAACCTAACTAAATTATTAGCATAGAGTTCTACCCAAGTGTGAAATTGCTGTGAAAAATTTCCATGTTTACACAGTAAACTGAAGTACAATCCAAGGAGCATGTACTGTACTGAATCCATTAGGGAAAAAAGTTTACCCTGCCTTTATGAATTATTAATTTTAACTGGCACATAAAGTGACCCGCTGGAGAAGGGGAGTGTGCTTCAGTGGGTGGGAAGGGAATAGGGAGCAGAGTTTGCAGCTTACTGGTCTCCCCATTCCACTGGTATTTTCTCCTCCTCCAGCGTATCTTTTAGACCTCTGATGTATATTCTTCAGCTTAAGAAAATATTAACAATCCTTGTCCTTAATTTTAAGCAAGCTAGACTGGGGAAAGTGTCAATGGGAAAAATGTTATAAGTTACTGTCTCATTATGACTTGACCAAATTTTAGCCACATTTGAGAGCTTTGTACTGAAAAATACAACCTCCTAGGGAAAATCTAGCATGTTTTAAAATTAAAGCATGCTTCTCTCCCCTTTAGAAGGGAAAAATGCAATGATGCAATCACTCTCCAATATTCTCTAAACCGGGCTGTATAAGAGTCAGAGGAGACCTATTTCAGAAAAGATAAAAAGACAGCTTTACGAGGACTGGAAAAGAACAAGGATAAGCCAGAAAACATAGGAAAACTATTTCTAGGCAACACAAATTTGCAGTTGACTAAAGCAACCATTGTCTGGACCTGTGAAAGAACTGCAGCTCTCCTTGGACTCACACTGACACCAAGAAAGACACTGTGGGCCTCTGTCACAACACAGGAAATCCTGCAGATCACAGATACATCCGTGCTTACAGATGCTAAATGGCTGAAAATTCAAGGTGAAAGTGTTACAAGGACTAGGAAATGGACTGACGTGGTTTGGTGAAAATTACGTGACATGTTCTTCAGACTTGTACTGTTCTGAGATGAGTGGAGTTCCTAATTTGGTGGCACATCTACTTATGAAGGAAGCAAAATAACTACCTTAACTGAACAGGGAACATGTGACAGTAAGCGGCAGGATGTTCACTTACAAGTAGTATGATGCTGTAGCATAAAAGATCTCCTGAGCTCTATTTGCAAATTAAATTTGTTAGAATAGGTCTATGTCTTCCAGTTGAGTCCACATATAATACAAATGGAACAGCTTTAGCTTCCCAAGAGGAATTGTCAAGTCTGACATCATCACAATTCAGCCTGTGTCTACTGCCAACGTCTGAGGCAATGCCAGGCACAGTCACCTCAGTAGACTGGCAAAGAACAACCAGGAGAGCAGCTTTCCAGTTTTGGGGAAGTCTAGCAACGGTGGTGTACAGTGTAATTAAAACTAGAAACAGCAACAAATAAAATTCTATTAAGTAAAGACCTTGTCTCTTCTCTGTGCACTGTCCCTGGTGGTAAGTCTCCTTTCCTCAGCCACAGCAGAATGCTGCTTCCATCTGCACAGAGCACTCTATACCCAGATATGGCACTTGGACAGTCTGTACCCTTGTGGGATCTGCTGTATTTTATATAAATTAAGCACTGTCCTTGGCACTCTGGAACAGGATGGACCTCTTTTCCTATCTTGTTTCATTTGTAGAGAAAGCATTAAGCATGTAATTGTCACCTCTAGGAAGGACAAACAGTTTAAGAGATAAGCTTCTGCAAAACGTAGCAAAGACTGAAGAAAACTAAATCCATAAGGATTCCTACAAGCTCGTTATAAAAAACAAACAAAAAAACCCCAACCACATAACAAACCAAGAACACACAAAAAAAAGTCAAACTCCAGCAATAAAAATACAATAGTCGCATTTGGCTTGATAACCCAACGGCTCCCTCTGCAGGGTGACACCTTATTTGGATAAAAAAACGGTCTTGCAATGTAATTGATGCACATCTTAAGCTGTTTCCAATGAAAGCTGACCTATTCTTACGGCCAATGAATCCCTTATGTTCAGCTATAACCGTGTATTACATGCAAAATAAATATGTGGATATATTATATTTGAAGTACATTCCAATGCTGTCCCACTTAAAAATTTCTGTACATAGAAATTCAATCCCTTTCCCTACTGCTAAATTGATGCCATCTTCACAAACCTCCTTGCAATAAGGCAGAGATCTCAAGTATGTTGTGCATCCCTCTTTACTCACCAGAATCCACACATTTGAGCCGTTCTGTCAGAAAAGAATGCAATCTTGCTGAAAGAATGTTACAACTGGTTGAAAAAGAGAAAAAATAGGAACATGGAAGGACATTTACTCAGAAAAAGGAATGCTTTGTTAGTCTAAAAATTCCATTTCAAAGAAGAATAAATGCCTTGATAAAGAAAGGAAGACATGGTTACCAAGTTTTCCTATATTTGACATTTTAGACATAATTTCTATTGTTGTTCATTATCTTTACAAGAAAGACATGATCATTTATATGTCTCTTTGTAGTGTTTCAAGGACCAGTTATTAAGAGATGATGTTCAAAAGGTAAGGCTTGGGACGTACTGTTCCTGGGAAACGTTCCATCTGCTTCAGGCAGCATCATGTCCATTTCTAATCACTGATATTTCACCTTGGAAATTGCCAGCATATGATCTCTCAAATTTTTGTTAAAAGCTGAAAGTCTTTTACAACAATACCCTGATCTAGATGTACAAAATGTTAGAGAAAAATCATAGTAAGTATGATTATTATTCTATCACACATTATTGCTGCAATAGGTACCAATAAGCTATTACAATACAGTTATCGAAGCAAATGCTGCCCACTGTCAGTCCATTTCATAGCAATTCTCTGGAAACCAGACACAGTATTAACTTTAATAGAAGTAGCTTCAGGGCAGGAGAGAGACAGCTATATCTAAGCCTTTAGTTAAAATTTTAAATACATCTGATATTCATGAGTTGGACTATTTTGTGTAGCCACAAATAGCTCTGTTACTGGAAATATTTGTTTATTGAGCACCTCTGGAGGCTGTTACATACTCTTAAACATCCTAAGTGTGTACTAGTCATATAGCTACCATCACCTCCTCACACTAGAGGAAACATCAGGCATTGTTCTTGTATTTTTGAAAAGAAACTAATGTCTTCCTACTACTACACTTTTTTTTTCCCCTGTCCTGTCTCACTGACCCCTCATTTAGAAGCTTTCAAGCATCTGCAAAACTGAAAACCATACATAGTTCTGTGATTTGTAAAGTTTCATTTTTTTCTGATGGGTTCAAAGAAAATCCTTATTTTATAACTATGTCTACAAGGCCTGCGTCATGACTAACAGAAGCCATCATGTGAAATGCAGGTGTAGACTGGTATTGTGTGATGTACACAGATGCCATACTAACACTATCTACCCAAGAGATCTTTTAGGCTCAGTGCTGAAAGAGAGTTCAGAAGCAGACAAAAATCCTCTTCTGTATTTTACCTCTAGGTAAATTATCCTCCAGGAGGATAATTACAATTCATGTTCAACAGCCCATCAAGCACACTTTAAGGTCTCCTCAGACCCACCTGTCAGACAGGTTACTGAAAGTGTGCTAAAATAAATGCATATTTGGCATAAGGAAGGAAAATATTGCCCGATTGTTTAAGTGCCTCTTTCTGAAGGCTTCAGCACACCTTAGAAAAGAGCAATTGCAGGTAGAATGTGCAGAGACACTGTTCAAGATATCAGCCATGGCCCATCCCATGTGCTCAGTACACACGTCACACCAGCGCAGCAAACCGAATGAAAGGCACAGTGTATTAAGGGCATATTGAGGCAAATCAATTACATACAAACCATGAAGACAATGAGATGCGTGAAGATGAAGAGTATTTTCTCATTTCTGTCTCAGATCCATCCATCACAGAAACAAAACCCCATTTTAGCTACATCTGGAAGATCACTAATATAATAGAAATTCAGTTAATATAGATAAAGAGAGTGGCAGCAGGCCTGTTAAAGTTTAGTAATTCTACACTATATCCTGGCCTCAATCATCCATCTATAAAGACAGACTGGTGAAAACTAGCATGGCTAACCAGTATGCAATATACACTTTATTCTCCCTCAGAGGCGACCTCAGGCTGCTTTGAGAAGTAACAGATGGAATTTTACCTTCACTTGGAGAAAGATCCAGCAACGCAAAACATGGATTTAGAAGCACTTTAATAGACTGCTCCAGCACCATGCCTACACATTCTATATAACCAGCCTGCTATCTGGCTGCATTCTCCTGAACGTGCAAAAACATAAGCTCCTCAAGTTATCCCTGTGACAGGCCAGATTTCCTATTATTTACAGATATCTATTTCTCATAATTTTTCAAAGACAGAAGCATATGCAATATAAACAGAATATAATAGACATGAAACAGTGAATCTGCCCATATGCAGGGGAAATGTGTAATGCAAACAGGTTTTTCGGAGGCCAGGCTGGTTCTGCTCTCAGCAGGCACCGGGCTGAGTGAGCCACGAGAGGGAGCGCGAACACTGCTGGAAATGCCACGACAAGCCAGGCCCGGGCAGGGTTTGGTGCCAAGCCAGTTGCTAATAACCTGCATTCTCATTTGTGCTGAAAATCAATTCAATTTCCTCTTCAGCTTTAATGCGTTACAAGTAGTTCTTCAGTACTAATCTGGTAAGGAGAGAGAGAGAGAGGGAAAAAGGCATTCATGATGCTGAGCATGAGCTGGGTAACCGAAGCGCAGAGCCAGGTCAGAGCAGCAGGCAAGGCAGCCCTGGGTGCCAGGCGAGTGGGATCGGAGGGCTGCAGCACTTGCCCGTGGCAGAAGGCGAGGAGACCAGCTGTACATCTCTCCCTCTGCTTTTCATCCTGCTTGTGTTGCCACCGAGGGAAGACTGGGGCATACGCCAGCACCAGTCCAACCCAAAAGGGGCACCTACTGCCAAGCCTTTCACAGCAGCAGGAACAGGCAATCCCCACCCTCTGGGACTGTTGCAGCCTTACCCCCCTCCTCTTGCGTTATGAGAGATTACAAATAAGGCTTCTTAACTGTGGTAAGCTAGACTGACAAAAGAAATACTTGACAACAGAGATTTTAAAACCGAGATGTTTGTTTATATGTGGGTCAAATACGAGTTTGTGAAGTCTTCCACCATCATAGTCAGACTTTGCTCATCTCTTGCCTCTGAATATCATACAAATTTCATTCTTGAGCTGAAGGTTGTTTATATAAGCTAAGGACAAATGTATTCTTAAAGGCTGTTCTTTCTGGATGGTTTAGCACAATACAGTGCTTGAATATCCATTTCACTTAGCTGCTGTGGTATTCTAGCAGAAAACAGCAGCAGGATACTGCGGTTATGCAAAGGACAGGAGCACAAAGGATAATGCCTGTGAATACTGATCTCCTGACTGATGTAATCATTGTGATAAAAGATAATGCCTTAGTAGTATAAGATGTGACTCTTCTGCATGAAGACGGATACATTCAGCATAAATCTAGCTTCTTCTCGGAGATGAAAAAGGAGGAAGGTCACAAGGCTATGGAGCAGACCTGCACCACACATCCTGCAGTTTCTTGCCTCCATGGGATCCAGGGCAGCAGCAGAAGTCCCTGCCCCGGCAGGTCGGTGCACACAGCTTCAGGATTCATGACTGTCTCAAACACAGGGTGAGAGGGGATCCTTTCTGCAGCATCAAGGAGATGCAGAAATGCCTCCCAAGAGAGTCCTGATGCACCAGCTGCTGGGAGGCAGTTTAACTGAGGCCCCTGCGGTTGCAGGTTACGAATGGCATTCTAGCTAAATCTTTGTATGTATTTTTCCAGTAATGCATGAAATCAATGAAATATCATTAAGAGAAATGAATTGACTCTGAGGCTATCATAGTACTCACTATACCTGCCACTTCCCTTTGCATGACAGGATCATCCTTACCAACTAGTTTATTTTAAATCTTCATAAATAGGGTGCCCTTCTCATCTCTTCTTATACTTTTGCCCTTCACACTTTCTCCTCTCTCTTAGTCTGCATTTCTATTACTTTAGGAACAACTAATGGTCCAAATGTTAATGCTAACCATCTTCCTCTTCCATTCCCTGTAACGGGAGAGAAAGGACCCACGTAAATCTCTGCATCTCCACTGTAATAAACCAGCCAGTTGCAACATCCCCAGAATAGACCAAAGACAGACTTAAAATTAAAAAAAAAAACAAATGTAACAAATCTGTAAATAACCTGGTGATACTGAAAGACTGACTGTTACAATACTTAAATTGTGTAGCAGGGTGTAAATCTTGCCTCAATGCTGCAGTTACCCACAGAAAATAGTTAAGCTTAAAAGATTAGCAAATAGGACTGCAGCATGCTAACTTCACTTTCAAAGCTAGTGATGCTTTACAGGCTATAAGAACAAGCTACCTCAAAGAGTTCACAAAATTTATCACCTTAGGTCACGAATTTACACAAAGTAGCCAAGATAACAAATTTACAACAATTTTTACTGTCTAGTTTTCATATATTGTTACATAATTGTTAGTGTGCTATGTATTATAGTGGTAAATATGTTGCACATCAATTATTAAAAAATCATATACTATTATTGTTAATTATTCAAATTTTACCTTCATAAATCTGAGCAGTGGATAGTTTCTCTTTACAGACCCTATCTTGTGCTTGACAAAGGTCAGTTAGAATCCTGAAATGCTATTGTTTTCTCAGGGCCTAATACTACCCTTCAAGCTGTATCCAGCAAGTGACGATACCAAACCATCTCTCTCAGTGGGGAAAAAAATGTATTTCACTGAGAATATATTGATATAAATAAGGTACATTTAATCACTCATTGAAGGCTCAATATACAGAAAACACTAAAATACCACACATTCTGTTAAAAGGATGGAATGCTAATGTACATCTTTCTCCCTTTGTAAATATAAATGTGCATAGATGTAGTGATCGCTGGCTGAAAATGTAGTTCTTGGCATTGCAATGAATATGCGCTAGTAAGGGCAGATCTTTGACATGGTAAGACAACTTATCTATGCATTTGCACTACAACAAAAATAACAAATAGGAAAGAAACAAAGACAAGTATTTATCATCTGTTTTCTCTCAGATGATACGATTTAATCTAGAAACCAGAGTGGACTCTAGATGCACTTTTGAACATGACACAGCGGGAGTTTGCCAGTGCTAAAGCTCTAGAAGGGTGCATATATAGGGAATTTGCCTCTTCAAAAGCACGGGCACAAGCACAAAGTCAGTTACTTGTTCTGAGTTGAGGTCACTCCCTACTTGCAGGAACTAGCTGAAAGCTTCTAGGTTTAGATCCTGATTTTTTCTATTTATTTTTGAAGTTTTATTCCTGACTGTGAGACCAATGGCTACAGTGCCAACAGTTATCCAGCATGTTCTCTTTACACCTCTCACAAGCTTTGGCCCCAAAGGAAGCAAGCAGTTTCTTAACTGCTTTTCTTACAGGTTTCACAGAGATGGAAAAGCTGCATGTTGCAGATCCACACTGCCCTTTTAGCAGACAGAGGCAGAGAAATTATACTGGTGCCAACAGATGTGGTAGAGAACCAGCTGCCATAATTAAAAATTAGTTCTCTAACTTATCCAGTGTTGACAGGAAGCTGTGTCTGTGGCAGAATCCTGTCACCATTTTGTACCAGCAACACTTACAAAGGTGGTGGGGGGGAAATCTCTATCTGTTCTGTTTACTGATCTCCAAGACAGACAATCATTACTCTCACTGCAACTTAGGCAAAAGTTACCCTGCTCTTCTTTAACCATTACTTTCGCCAGAGTGCCAGAGCAGGTACGGGATTAATATAGGATGATGCTCCTGGTCCATGTACAGAATAAATGGATGTACGATAAACATGCATAAAGCACATATCATAACAACAAAAAATATTCCTGATTTTCCCTTTTCACTGACCTTTTTCATTGATGCTTTGATTTACATGATTTTTCTTCACTATGCAGCTCAGGAGTCCTACCAGGTAGCACCAAAAGAATGGCTTGTTGAGTACACAGGGACAGCTTTCTGGGAGTTTCTGGTTTAACCATAACCCCAATCGTTGCTGACATCACTCTTCCCACCCCCTACCCTGCAAAGCACCAATTCAGACCAACTAAACTGCAGCCAACTTCAAACGTTCCTCCTTCTTCCCTGATATCTCTGTGCGCTGGGAATGTTGGCGGTTTAGGGATCACAGGATAACTGAAGCTGGAAGGAACCTCAGGAAATCTCTAGTCTGCCTTGTTCCACTGGTTCGCTGTCCCAGAAGTGAAAAAGCTATTCCATATATCCCATCCAAATCTCTCAGTTCATGCTCATTGTCTGTGATCCTTCTACTATGAATCACCCTTAAGAGCCTGGCTGCGTCTTGTTGAAAACCTCCCCATCTCTATTGGAATGCTGCTATTAGGTTCCCCTAAAGATGTTCCATGTCCAGGCTGGTCAGGTGCAGCTCCCTCAGCCTCTCCTCACAGGCCAAGTATTAAAACCCCTGACAATCTTGGTGGACTCCACTGAACTCACCCCAGTTTACAGAGGTCTTTCTTGTATTGGGGTCTCAAAACTGGATGCAGTATCTAGATGTGGTCTAATGTGGGCTGAGTCGAGGACATAATCACTTCAGTCAAGACTACTGGCTCTGATCCTGTCAGCACAGCCTGGGATGCTCATGCCCTTCCTTGCTGACAGGGCACACTACAGGCTCACGCCCTACTCGTTCAGCAACAGCACTCCACATCCTTTTCTGCAGAGCTCCGTCCCAGGCAGCCAGAGCCTGGCCTGCTGTGCTGCAGCACTGTTCTTCCTTCCCAGGCGCAGGACTTTGCACCTGCCTTTGCTGAACTTTGTAGTATTTCTGTCAACGCACTCATCCAGCCTGACCACGTTCTGCTGAATGGCAATCCTACAATATGCTTTAAGGAAATTCAGAGTAAAGACATCCATCAGCAATTCTGGCACATATGCAGAGACTTCAGTACTGTGACAAAACTGAACTGCCTGCAGAGCTGCAGATGCAGAATCCCTTCAGTATTTCACAGCTTAAGAATGTGGTTTCCTGTGGCAGCCCATGGACACTGTCACTGAAACCGGTCTCCAACCTAAACAGTCTGCTGGCTGAAGTCCATCTCATTCTCACATCTCTTTAGCTCATCCCTACAGTGGCTTTACTTGGATGACATTTACTTTTGTCCCATTGTGTTTACTGTTGTCATCCATTTCCTGAGTGTCATCACTAGTGATAATAAAAATGATAGAGGAAGAGCTGAAAGTCACTTTCTTCTTTGGCCTGTCCCCTGCTTTCCGAGACATAACTATTGGTCGTATTGGTTTGTCGTTCCCTGTTGCTGGTCTCTCTTTCACAGTTCTCTGGAATCTCATCAGGCGAAAGCACAGGAGTTGCAAAAGGCATCGTCGAAACTGCAAGAGAGAATAAATAGAATGAAGTTACAACTTCCTGAGCGTTCACTATCATGTATGATCCCGTGAAGACAGCAGTACAATAAATGACTCAGCAGATTTCTGCATATCTCCACCTTGTTCTGAGTTAGTTTCGGTGCTGTAACAAACACGGTGGCATTTTAACGTGTACTTTTTTTCTCTACGCCAAAGAGCTGAACCGGATCACCTAGCCAGTAGAGGGCACTGAAATGCAATTTCATATTTTACCAGCAGCAAGGTCTGCAATCGACAATCTGCAAAGAACGAGAGGACTAGGCTCCAAAGTGTTCTATAGGTATTGTTCCCATATTCAAAAATCACACATTTGATCTAGCAGAAGAAAAATATTCTCAGAAACATTTCACAAAAGGATGCAGAGGGAAAGGTATACTTAAGAGGAAGAAAACATCACTTTGTAACTCCAGGGTCTGGAATTTTAACAAAAGCATTGAATGTCATAGATGTAAAATGAAATTCCAATGGTTGGTAACACAGAACTATAATGTTCCCATTGAATATGGAAGGAACAGAAGTCTTTCAGCTAACTAGAAGCCACTTATGCCACAGCAAGTCTGTTCTACCTTGTGACCGAATACCTCGCATTATTCAGTGAAAGCTCACATCAGTAAACAGAATGATAGTTCCAGTAGTAGCACTGTTTTAAGTGCTTCAGTTATGATCTCCCCTTCACAAAGCAAAGCATTCAGGTATGGGGTTTAAAGGATGCACTAGTTCAGTAGTTCCATGTCTGCACACATCTGATGCTCAAATATGATCCTTGGGGAAAGATAATCTGGTGCAAGAGCATGGTCATATGGCAGCCTTAAAGATATCAGAGATAACGTGATACCTCTGAGTAGCACGGAAGTGAGAAGGCACAGGCATGTTAGATCACAGAAAGAATATTACAGAGAAGAACTGGTTTTAAGATTCCTTCTGAGGGCAAAATGACCCAGACAATAAGCAAAAATATTATTGTTTTGGTCTTAATCTGGAATTAGAGGTGAGTGAGAAATACTTCATAATGTATCTCCAGTAAGTGTGTTCAGCTGATCCGTTCTTATCCTGGCTATGAGTTTACTGGCATTGTACCTGGTACCGATTTGCTTTGCTTCTGGGTATCAGAACCTACACCACTTTTTTCAGATAAACGACTCAGCCCAGCAACCTCTAGGTACAGAGTCAGTGCCACAGTATTAACAAATCACACTCTGTTGAAAAACACTCATTTTGTAACATGATTGTTGCTAGCTCCCCATATCCAGACCAGCTCTGTTATCATGCAGCTGTGTAACCTTGGACCAGCCTGCTGTGAACCAAGCTGTAGGGGAAGAGCTGCAAGATGCCACATTGGGGGCCTCCTGCCTTCACTCAGGAATGCATTTAAGCTCACCCTTCCCTCGGTCCTGACCTGAGCTGCCCTGCAGCTATGCCTTTGCCTGGCTGCCTGCCTGGCTGATCAGACCCACTGACTTGGCTGCCTTGTCCTTACAGACTACTGGCTGGCCCAGGCTGCTGCCTGGCAATTGCAAACCAGTGTATGAAATCACAGAAAATTCCATCTCTATAATGAGCTAAGAGGTAATGAAAGCCCAGGGAAATCCTTCTAGCAACCAGTCATATTTTTTTACCCTTTGTCAAGTGATTCTGTTAAACTCCAGATATCTTTAACTCTATACAGTCTTGGTTTCAGAAGTTTACAATGTGCATGTTAACACTTTCAGTTAGTGTTCTGAGTTATAGCAAAGCTATTTTAATGTCTAAATAAATCCACCAACACCACTTAACTGCATTCAGTATTTATCTTCACAGTACTGATGATTTACAGAAAGATGTATAGCTTTCTAGTTTCCACGTTTGACACGCCACTGATAACTCCAAATACTTCTGTCCTCTCTTTGCTCTGTAAAGCACTGAAATCAGCTAGTTACCACTATTAAAACAGCAGTCTACTTTTCGTAAGGAAGACTACAAAAGCAGCAAAAATAAAAACTTGTTTCTCATAAATAAGTGTACCTTCTCAAAAGTGGATAATTTGTTTCCAAAAAACATTTCACTCTCATCCACATGAGGTTCTGGCTTTGAGTACAATAAAGCTCTGAGAAATGTTACTGGTGTAATATTTGAAATACTATGCTGAGTTGTTCAGTCCTTGTGTTGCCATAACAGAAGAGTCAGAGGCAAGTTTTTTCTTCCTAAAAAACAGACACCGGATATTCTGAATTTTCTCTGATGGAGTTCTGTGGCAGTAAGGGAGTGATTCAGATCAGGTTTTCTAGTGGTAATCCATTTCATGGGTAAACTGTCAAAACCAGACCCTTAAATCATAGAAATCATAGAAAGTTTTGGGTCGGAAGGGACCCCTAGAGGTCAAATGTGGAGACCCCTTCCCCTCCCTTTCATGTGAGTGCTCATGGGTGAATCCAGACATTTAAAATCCAGTTTCTCATAAGGTAGTACTTTAAGCACTGTCAGGGATTTTAATTCTACTAGATCTTTCCTATTTAACCTAGCTGTTCAAGTTTTTTTAAAAAATGTAAGATTTACAGATTAAAGAGAATCAGATCTAAGCTCTACAACTGTCATATTTGCTACTAATTATTCAAATAAGAAAATCTTTAATGTACCTACCTTTCTACTCATGAAGATATAGATGACTGGATTATAAGCAGTGCTTGACTTGGCAAAGAAAGACGGGATGATAGCTACTGTTGGAGTTACAAGGTTGCTATAGCCATATGTTACCAGGAGGGAGACCACTGCATAGGGCATCCAACAAATAAGGAACGTGGAGATCATTAAGAAACACATTTTAGCCACCTTCTTTTCATATTTTAGAAGTTTGATCACTTGAACAGTCTGGAAATCTTCCACACAGCGAAGCTGTAGAAGCAAAAGATAAAATTGTAAAGTAAAATAGCTCTATATTTTACTTGAAACTGAATACTTCTACATTTATTTATAAATAACTAATTCGCTGATTTAGTTTTAGGCACAGACACTATACACCTTATCTTGTGCACTGCAATTCTTCTGGAAGTTTACATCATGCTTCCCAGACTTTTATTGTGTATATTAAGTGTAAAAATATAATCTGAGGAAAAGCTGAATAGCAAATCTACTGGAAAACAACAAAGCCAGTGATGTAGCAAAACACGCTGCACTTATAAGTATTTTAGAAAACTAACTTGCCCTCATCCACTGGCATAAGAAAGTTCGGTTTACATTTAGTGGTCCTTGGTCCGACTAGTTGGGCAATCCTGTAGATTTGTGTCATCAGCAATCTTCAGAGAGAAGAAAATTTCATAAACAGATTTCTCTGTACTGCTCTGCCACTTAGTTTGTTACCCTAAAATTATGAAATCTCTATTTAAAGCAGAATACTAGGCAGCAGGTTCCTAGTGTTATCTGAGTGAGTCATAAAATGAGGAAAAGATGGGATATGTACATGAGCGTTCTCCATAACAATTACCAGTTGTGCTGATATTGTTGACCACAAACTTGAATTGGTCCAGACTAATTACCCACAAAATATGAAACATTATCACTTTCTGACACAAAAGATCTGGACTGAATTAAAATGAGTTGCTTTAACATAGAAAACTGTTTTAACAGGGCTTAATCTCCACTTGGAAGAGTTTTACAGGGTTATCTTCTCAAGAGGGTCAAGGAGAAGAGTTCGTTCTTTAATCAGAAGAACTGCAGACAGAGTTTTCTTCTCCCCCTTTTTCAAAGAAGTATCTGATGTGGATTAGTGAGCATAAGCAGTTCCCTAACCTGCCTCCAAGTAAAACTACGGAACAAATAGGCTTTGGTAGATCTAGGTTGGTTCTCCTCCAACCCTACATCCTTTCTAGGGGTGCCTGACATGGATGAACACTAAACATTCAAAAGTTCACATAGGAAGCAAGAGTGCAAATTTAGGTTCTGATCCAAGCTTAATATACAGCATCAACATTTTTCACTGAAAATATTACATTCAGAGAAGTCTTATTTGAATTAACTTACCATTCTTACTGCATATAGAATATGGCCATAGCAATAGGCCATGATCCCAACAGGTGCTACTAGACAGCCAAGGAAAAAGAGGAGCACAAAGGAGGTATCATTGGGGTCTTTTGACTTCCAGTCCACTGAGCAACCTAATCCATGAATTTCCAGTGTGTACCTGTTCCAGCCCACAAGAGGTGCTCCAGTCCAGGCTAATGAGTAGAGCCAGATGTATGCGATAGCCCGCCAAGACCAAGAGAAGTCAACCACTTTTGCATGGACTACTCGAATGTAGCGTTCATAAGCAAGAACAGTGAGAGTCATAATTGAAACAATTCCTGTAAGAAAAATAGAGAAAAATCAATCAAATCATTCACAAATATTGCAAATTGGACTGAAGTCCTCTTGATAAATGTTTCTGTTGCTAGCAGGTTAACTCAAAATTAGCTAGCTCGTATTATGAATCTAACAACAATAACTCACTAACTACTAATTCAAACAGTATCACTACCTTCAGAACTACTCAGAGCAGGGTGCTGGCATCTGACCATGATGTACGATGGACAAGCCATAGAACATAAACAAACAAACAAACAAAGGTCAAGCTAATACTTCTTCATAAACATTACTTCAGTAAGTGAGATCATGCTCCAAGGGTTTTGGTTTTTTTCTTTTTGCTGGTAATTGTTGTGGGGGTTTTTGTTGGTTTTGTTGGGGGTTTTGGGGTTTGGTGGGTGTTTTGTTTTGCTTTTTAAAGAAAAAGCTGCCACACAAAAATGAGATAATCAGCAATAACAAAATCTGTTAGAACCTAGGGAATTCGGAGTTGAGATTGAAGTCAAAGAAAGCCTTCAACAACTGAAAGCACCGATATGCACCTTTAATGTGAACAAAATGGCTAGGAGAATTCCAAGTGCCTTCAAGATTACCTGGAAGTCTTTGCATTGCAAAGAACAACCAGCAAAGCAAAGTATTACCTTGGTGAAGGAGTCCCATCTGGAAGACACTGAGTTATTTTGAGTGTCCTTTCTTATCTTGCTATCACAAAAATATCACAGTCTTTGTTTCAATTATTCGTGCACTCTCTTCCTTTTCTGTCCACCGCAACCCCACCACAAACTTAGTAATGTGTTGTGACAGAAATCACAGATTATTTTCAGCTCTCAGCATTACCCTATCCAGACACTTTTATAATTTAATGAAGTCAAGGCAATTCTGTCTTGATCAGTCATTGGAACAGGCTGCCCAGGGAGGTGGTTGAGCCACCATCCCTGGAGGTGTTCAAAAAAACATGTAGATGTGGCACTTCGGGACATGGTTTAGCAGGCATGGTGGTGTTGGGGTGATGGTTGGACTTGATGAACTTAGAGGTCTTTTCCAAGTTATGATTCTATGATTGATTAGGATATAAGGATTTCTGTTTCAATGGTCTGTGAAATTTGACGATCAAAAATCAAATTGCCCATCAGGCATGTGTCAGTCACCTGAAATCTGTTACAATTCAGTCATCAAAGTCATATACACAGTCTCTTAAACAACAGAAGGGTATATTTCACAGCACTCTGTGAGCTTATACAAATATCTTTGTCTAAATTTGTGTACATTTTATCTAATATGAAGCACAAATATTTTGTCATGCATACACACATCATTTCATTTCTTCAAGTATATTCATATATGTCATAACATGCATTTATATAGCTATGAGAAGGTTAAACATGCAAATTTCACTGCCAAAGAGAGCATAACCATTGTATCCAGCAGAAATCTTCAAAGGATATCACAGATCTCTGATCTCACTTTGGAAAAAGGATAAGCATTTAAGGGAGACAAATTAACAATAGCACACTCAAGCACCAGCAACACGGTTTTTAGGAAGGCAACTAAAAATAACAAAACCTAGAGCAACATATAGCCTCTGTGTTAAGGCATTCAGTAGCAAAACCAGCATATTATTAACCAAGTATCTCACAGTAGGATATGCTCTAAGATCTGTAAGAAAGTTACTTTATCCTGCAATTAGAGGATCCCTTTTTACAGGTGATGAGTTTGGAAAGCTTTCTTGATTAACAGGAAGGATTTCCCACTCTAAAGGAAAACATGACACATTCTTGTCATGACTCTCCAAAATTAAAAAAAAGATTTTTTTTTTTTAATGTGTACCTTTTTTGCCAGTGTTATCTTTAAACCTCCATCACAAAGAGAAGTAGATACTGCTGGGCACGCAGAAGGCAAGGCATACTGCTTTCATGGTTAGTTTTGTATAGTTATGTGGTTTTTTTCTTGTACAAGTCATTGCTACAGAATTTTGTTTTCATGACTTGAAATTGGACTAGCAAATGTCGACTAGAGGGTTTCCAAAAAACCTAAGGTTTGGTTGGTTGGTTGTTGAGTTTTTTTAAACAAAGTTGATAGAAAGTCCTTCATGGCCTTTTTCAGGACCTAACATGCTGAAAATACATTGAAGAATGTATACCTAAGCAAGATCTTATCAAGAATTAGAAAATAATTACAGAATTATATAGGTGTTATTCTACACTTATACTAGCTCAGGTAAATGCTTTATACAATCATATGCAGTCTACTTCCTGAACACAAGTTAAGGCAAGAAGTTCCCCTCCCATTTCTCTGTGCCCAAAGATTCGGAATTACAAAATTTTACCTGATGGTTATTAAAAACATTCGCAGACATGTTTATGGAGAAAAAATCACGACTCAACTATAGGCTCAGTTTGCTTACACAGTGCACTGAGTCTTTGTGATCAGTGGAGAGAGAGAGCAGCTCCTCAGCATGGTGAGTCAGAATTCCTAAATTAACCTCTTGCTCACCTTCCTTGTCCCTACAATGGTACTGAATGATTAATGTCCCTGTGTACTTTTAATATTTCCCCATCAATTTTTATACACGAGTACTGAATTCTGGACATGACAAAGTAATGAAAAGCACACATGCTTGGTTGAAAGTATAAATGTTCAGAAGCAATAATTTACTGAGTCCTTGACATTCTCAAAGAAGTCACTGGAAGCTCAATATCTCTAAAAATTGGTACTTATGCATAGATCTTTGAACAGTTTTAGATCAAGCCCCTTTCAGCCTGAAACCAGTGCTTTTTACAGGGATACTCGAGTTTTCTACCTGAACCATAACAGTGACCTTGGTTAGCCCATTGGGCAGTCTGCACTCAAAAGCAAATCCGTGTTCTGTTGGTATTCGGGAAGTGTCTGGCAGCAGGCAGGCAGGAGGCAAGAAATGCAGGTCACAGAGTATTACAGCAAATTCCTCTGACGCAGGATCTCTATTGTAACAAGGTCATAGCTGCAGGAGTAGAGATTGAAGTAGTTAACCATAAAAATAGAAACTGGAAACAAAATGCCTTTGCAGGATAAGACAAAATGTAGGGAATTTTGTACAACAAAAAGCTCCCCTTGTGTGCTGTGGAGCCATAGCTGCCTGTTTATTTGTGGTAGATGACATGCAGAAATACCTGTAAGAACAGGAATACTGAGATCTGCCCTAAGGAGCTGAGTTTTAAAATGTATATTAGAAAGATAAAGTCCGTAACTAGGGAAAAAAAACACATTAATTCTGGTGGAGGGTGCTGTAGATAAAGCTGTTTAAGAGTCATTGGGGTTTTGTCATTCTTTTTACTTATACAGCAGGCTACATGACAGAGGAATTCACAAGGAAACAAAATTTCAGTGTGTTCAACGGGTAAGAAGCTATCTTGCAAGTGTGCATCACATCTAAGTAAACAAGTTTTTAAATGGGATAAGCACCATTTAACTCCCAGATGAGGGATTACCAATAAATTACTTTTACTGAATGACCAGAATTGAACTACAGGCAGCATCTCTCAGCATTAGGACATTGCTGAGCGGAACAGAAATAGCCAGAGGAACAACTTCTGAGTAGTGTCATCAGCATTTCAGAAGCTATTTAACACACAGGAATCTCTAAGATTGCACTGCTTTTTTCTTGCTTATCCCTCCTTTAATGTTACAAAAAAAAAAGTATGGAAAAAATATATGAAATACCACTATACTCCCACAGAATGCAAACAACTTTGTTAGAGCTGTAAATTTGATTGTCCGTCTTTTTAACATAGAAATTCTATAGAGTAACTCTCATGACTTAAGTTAAAATACCTATTACTCCATAAGAATCTAGTAGTTGGTCTTTTTTAGAACTGTTTCCATATATTTCATATTAATCCCAGGCCTCGGGAACAAAAATACAGGTTGATGCAAACACAGACCCACTGTCAGTGAAGGAAGAGTTGGTATGTGAACT
>Ga0181612_179403_pt1 | contig 21269 bp, 12 predicted proteins | sample HoacroProtozoa21_FD_119630 | JGI IMG/M metagenome (GOLD analysis project Ga0181612, IMG submission 119630) | Hoatzin crop microbial communities from Cojedes, Venezuel. Combined Assembly of Gp0051906, Gp0051904, Gp0051908
ATCTAGTCCAACCCCCCTGCCGAAGCAGGGTCACCTACAGCAGGCTGCACAGGACCTTGTCCAGACAGGTCTTGAATATCTCCAGAGAAGGAGACTCCACAACCTCCCTGGGCAGCCTGTTCCAGTGCTCCGTCACCCTCAGAGGGAAGAAGTTCTTCCTCATGTTCAGACGGAACTTCCTGTGCCTCAGTTTGTGCCATCATCTCTTGTTTCAATTATGATCTCCACAGTTATTTTCCCTTACTAGACCTAGGTGTGTAAACTCTGCAATACATATAATAGCTTCTCTTCTAGCACATATTGTATTTAAATATAACAAACATATGCTTGTTAGTGGCAGTAACTAGATAGTTAAGATTTTATCAATATTTTCTGCTATATTTACATCCCAGTTTTGTGGGTTCTCCATTCACTTTGCAGTCCTCACTGTCCCTCTTCCCCCCTCCCAAGTCCTCCATACACAACATTATATTTGTGCTTAAATACTATCATTTCTGTTAATTGGTGTCCTGTCAGCATGTATCTTGCCCTGGTCCTTTTTTTATTTTTTTTTCCTTCCTCTCGTCTAGTAGAACAGGGTCATAGAATCACAGAATCATAGGTTAGAAAAGACCTCTAAGATCATCAGGTCCAACCATGCACCCAACACCACCATGACTACTAAACCATATTCCGAAGTGCCACATCTACACATTTTTTAAACACCTCCAGGAATGGGGACTCAACCACCTCCCTGGGCAGCCTTTCTCAGTGAAGAAATTTTTCCCAATATCCAGTCTAAATCTTCCCTGATGCCACCTGAGGCCATTGCCCCTCGTCCTATTGCTAGTTACTTGTGAGAAGAGACCAACACCCGCCTCACTACAACCTCCCTGCATCATGCAGATGGCCAGGTTTATGCTAACATTCCACTCAAAGCAGTGAATCCACTTTAAATCTTGGCAGCTTCTAATATTTTTAAAGGAAAAGGATTTCCCTGACTATTACAGCAAGGCTCAGCACAGCATAACTCAAACACATTCCTAAAATAAATGGAATTTAGTAGTAGTCACAGCCATTTACTGGCAGTGGGTTCAACAGAAATACACTCCCTATGCAAAGGATCACACTGTAAAATAATCACTCATCTAGAAATTGAATGAGGCTGAATTAATTAGCGTTAAAGTTTATAATCCCTCATTTTTACATCATAGTTATGTGATCACAAGTGATGCATGAAAGGAGGAGAGAAAAACATGAAGTGTTTGGCTTCGTTAATCCATTCATAAGTTTACTGATCTAGCTTGCAGAATTTATTCACATGCGGTGCTAGCTTAAAACCCCATACACTGCCAAGTCCAAATCTAAATCCTACACAAGATACAGACCAAAAGAATCTCATTTTTAATTTATTTAAATAAATAATCTGAGGGGCATAAAGGAGGAAACAGAGGATGTGCAGCACTGCAAATTTAAGGAAATATGGGAAACTGCATTTCAGAACTCCACTCAAGGCAGAAACCAATAGCAGAAGGCAGCAGTGTTAGCAGTGAACACCTGCCAAACCTGAGTGTTACACAAGGTTCTACTATGGCTTTATTAACAACACGTGATGCGACCCAGCTACCCTCACCAATTCATGCTTTTGAAGCACCATTCAAAGTTCACCAAGTATTTTTGCGAGAATCCTTCTGTCAGTGGCCAAGCAAAGCACAGTTTTGTCCCTTCAGACTGATTATTTTTACAGCCAGTGTCAGGAATCAGGCCTGGAACTCTTCTCGCTGTTAACGCGGCCATCACCACTCGGTGACAGGACCGGAACAGCTCCACACGCCCTCACACCCTACTTGGTCCCCAGACTGCAAACCCCTCGGTGTTAAGTGTGGTGCTGGCATCGGCGCGACCCTTCAGATCACAGCGACACTTCTGACCATGCCGACACAGAATGAGCCTAGGCTCTCACCGAGCAACTTCATTATTGTATTTATATAATAATAGATATTATCTTTCATATCTAATTGTGCTTTCAAAGCAGCACACAGAAGTGGAGTGGGAGCCAGACACCACCTAAGTGACTACTCCCCCGTTCTTCGACTAGCCTTTCCCCCGGGGGCCCTACAGTTTCAGGCACACCGAAAGGAGCAGCGGGACATGAGCAGGTGTGTTGTACGTCCTACACCTCAAGAGAGGCCATAACAACTCTGCAGAACAGCTTCTCGTACTCTGTTCCACACTGTGTACATCACACACAGTTTGTCAGCTCCAGATCAATGGCCAGCGAGCAAGATGTGAGTTGATTTGTCACTTGCATCGCCTCTCGCCTCTCCTACGCATGAATTATTTGAGGGGTGAACTAAAGGAATTCCTAGATATATTCAGAGTTCATCTTTAAAATAAAAAAGCAAGAACAACTTTGATAAATAGGAAGGAAAGAGAGTGTTTCTTTAAAAAACCTCTCATGAGAAACTCTGCCATTACCTGGATGCTGCCGTACTGTAAGCAGTCCCGGGCGGTACCCTGCAACTGAACACACAACATTTTCTAAGCACAGAGCGTAACTTCATAACAATTACCTTATTCACTCACCAATGTGCAATGCTAGTTTCACTTCGTCACTCAAAATTAGTAATAGAAGTTTTTTTCTTTAATGGACAGACACTGAAAGCAAAAGTTAGGGATTAAACTGGTCAAAATAAACAAACAGCAAGATCCCAGAGTAAAACATCTGAACTGCGAAATCAAGGAGGTCTGGTAAGAAAAGGCTGAAATCAGCCAGAAGGCAGGGTTTCTTTTAAATATGTTTCTGAAGGAGCTAAAGCTGTGTTTTCTTGTCATCTTTATTCAAGTATTTCACAGCAGTTATATTACAAATTACAGTAAAATGTTCAAAATTTCCAGAAGTTCAAAAAAATTAAATAACTTCAAACTAACAAAAAATGAAGTCAAAATGCAAAACATCATTTTAAACACAGCTCTGAATAAAACTATAGAATCCAAAATATACCATAGTTGATGAAGGAAGTCTACTTAATCCACAAAGTAGACACACGTTAATGAAACCAAACAGGACTCCCCAGTGTCTAAATAACCCAATGTACAAGATACAAAAGATGCAAGTACAAGCCCAAATTCAAGCTTACGTTGCGATTACAAAATAAAATAAAAACAAAATAAATGACTATCAGCTTCAGGACCTGCCATTCAGGAGACTGAAGGTAAAACCAGAGCTGACCCACCAACTTAATAATAATAATATTAAAAAAAAAAAAAAGGAAGACAAGATATTACAAAAAACAGTAATCCTATAAATACATTGGCATATGAGGAAATCAAGTAAAAATACAGAGGACACAAAACAAAAACAACAAAATTAATCACAGGTGAGATTCAAGCTTGCAAATACAATTAACTCCATAGCCATCAACTCCACCCAAGGGCAATTCTGTGATCCCCAGAAAGAAACCTCCTTCCTTCTGGCCATCCACATCTCACTGACCCCAGCACAAGGACTCACACAGGAGTTTATTTGCAATTTTCACAACAAGAAACAAGGAAGAGAGGTCAATTTGTACAAACTCTTGCCAGTGCTATGCGGCAAAAAAAAAATAAAATTAAAAACGTACAAAGAGTAAACGAGTTTAGACCACATGGATAAATTAACAGCTGTTTTAACTCTATAACCACCAGACATCTGTAAAGGAAAACAAAAACTGAAGTGTGGTTATTTGGGCTACGAAGGCAAGTATATAATTTTCGGTAAGCTGTCCACTGGAACATCTGGTATCAGCTACTCTTTCCTACAACAACTTGGCAGCTCCTCACAATTGTAAGCTGCCTCTTACAATTTTTCCCAACCAACAACTGACAGTAAAAATTTTCCTTTAGAAACCTGACCTTTTAGAACCATTTTGAATGCCAGGCATTAGCTTAAACTTGCTTTTCACACTCACTGGTGACTAAAATTCTCAACTGTTTTAATTCATATAAATTTATCATCTTCTTAAAAATGTATGCAGTTTTATCTTCCACAAGTGCTGCTGTTACTTGAACAAAAACTTCTTTGAGTAAGTGAAACTGGAATAAATATTTTTAAAAAATTCTGCAGCAAGAACCTGAGACTTGCAAAAACCCCTTTTATCAGAAACTTGCTACAAAAAATCTGCTACATTTTATTTAATCAAATCTTAAAGTTTGTAACAACTTCCATCAAAATACAAAATGCTGTTAATGTACCAGACACAAAAATATCTCAAACAGGTATGATGCTAATAAATACTAAATGAAACATGGAAAAAAATCCCATAATCAAATCTGAGATCAAAGAATCTCATTTAACATGTGTTTTCTGCTTGTTTTTGTTGTTTTTAATCGCACTTTCCCACCTAAAAAATACAGTGTTTCTGCATGGGTTGCATTTAGAAGGTGTAACTAGATGTACATGAACGCTTAAAACCTTTTTCTGCCATTAGCTATGAAGAAAAACAGTAGCATTCGGGGGAGAAAAAGATCTAAGACAGAATTCTGTTTAACCACAATATACAAAGCACTTTGGATTACTGCAGTAGCCCAAGGCCCGTGTTTTGCTCCTCTGCAGCGCTACACTACTCTTAGCTGTAGAGGTGGAGACAAGTACCTTAGCTTCCGTTTGCAAATGGGAGCAGAGTGACTACAGTCCTCCGTAAACACTGTTGGTAAATAAAATACAAAAAGCTGAGGTAGCTCAGTATCTCTGCAGTAGTCCAAGACTGTTTTCTCGAATTAAAAACTCCTCACACTGTGTTGCATATTTCTGGAAAGACACTTCCGCGGCTACGTAGGGACAGTCACGATGAATGGTTAACGACGGTAACACCAGCCAACTCCTCTAAAACGCCTTCCACACAGGTTTGAAATAAATCAGCCCAGGTAATGTTTTAATACTGAACTTGCGATAAAACATGTTTTTCTTGAAACAGCCTACACCGTCCTCTCCAGTTTCCAGAAAGGAAAGGTTTCGAACTACACAATTCAGACCCAGAGAATGTCGGTCCGAACAGATCGATCCAAAAGGCTGTCCTCCAAAACCCCCACATTATCAATGTTTTGCACGGACCGAGTTGTGAAGCCTAGTTTAAGTTTTATTTTCAAGCAAGCTTGGGCTCCAGGACTTTGACAGACTACAGTGTCTTCTTACCTGCACTGCACAATCCAAGATATATTACAAACACGGAACTTCAGAAAGAAAACTGCCCGTATTAAACTTGGTTTTCTTAAAGAATTCAAAATGGAAAACAAGGACATGGTGGGAAAATGCTTCGTTTTTAGCAACACAGAAGAGTTTCGCTGTGTAACTTGTTTCTAAAACAAAGATATACCAATGAAAAAGTAATTTCACCATTTTGGTAAAGTGTGTGGCTTTTGCAGTGTGTCTTAGTTTAGTTTTGTAGAGTAAGACAGGCATTATAGAACCACAATACTGGTTGCCATCCAATGAAGAGAATACAAATCATCCTTTTGGAGATCTTCATTCTGAAGACAGCTTTCTAACATTGCCATTTGCTATAATCCAGACCAAATGATTAGCCTTATCTTTCTCAATTGACTAAAAGGCACATTAAAGGCAGTTCTACTGAGCCTCATCTTCAAATTACTGTACATCCAGTTACTCAAGATTCCTACCACAATGCATCATTGCCTGCTTTAGAACAGATTTTTTTGTCCATTACCCCAGAGAAGAGAAAAATTGGAAAAAAAAAAATTAAAAAAAGTTTGCCTGTTTAAAAATATTCAACTTAGATCTGCTCTTTCCAGTTCTCTCGTATGTGTTGGTCTCCACTTAGCCTGAAGTTTCCCCAAAGATAATGCATGTAGAGTGAACAAGAGCAGAAATGAGAACAGTTTCTGTAGCACCAAAAATCTCCAAGCTGTGGCATTGTATTCTTTATTTATATCAGATACAACTATATGAAGTTCCGTTTGGTTCTTGTAGGCTGGTTGGTTTCAGGTACCTGAGACAATAGCACCAAATTCAACAGAAAGAAAAAGAGAGAGCACTTAAGACCAAGGCTCTGCACGTACTTGGTGCAAATGGAAACTGAATGGCTCAGAGGACTGCTCTCCCATGAGCAGTTTGAGAGGATAAACCCACCCATCTTGACGAGTTCACAGGAATGTTTCAAACACATGGACTGTTCTTTCCATCTCCTGCAAGAGACAGAGCATCAGTTATACAACAACATACAGACACAGGAATAAAGTTACATTACATAATTGTATTTACTGGGCTATTTTTTTTTTTAATTTGAACAAATAATTAATAGGAAAACAGACATTTCCATTTATTAGCTGCTATCTGCTAGCAAAATATGGTAAAAAGGGAAATTAATTAAAGAAGTATTAATGCAAAAAAGTGCTCCACTATGACGGTCCATGAGAAAATCCAAGTGTATTAGGGTCACATATATAATTAATGTACTCAGTATGTATTAAGAAAGCATTGCAACGGCACACTGCATGATTTCAAGTCTTACTGCACACTTACGCTATTGGTGACCCAGCTGTAAACAAACCTGCACAGTGTGGAGAATCAAAGTAAAGACCAGTTTCTGCATACTCCTAACATCTTCTTAATCTACCTAACATTTGGCACAGACTTTCAACATGTTTTTAGATGAAGATGGCAGAGGAATAGCCTGAAAATGGTTGGGAAAGTATTTTGCAGGAATTCTACAATATCCCATGTTAAGGCCTTGCCAGGTTTTGTTGTAAAATGTTCACGGAGACAAACATGTAGTGTTTTCAGTGATCCAGCTGGAAACTGGCAATCGTTGTCCTTTTGTCAGCTGGTTTGGTTATCAGTCAAATCAGCAAGCTGATCCAAACCCCTCTACAGCTAGAAAAACAATGTTGGAGGGAATGCACGTCCGGAGTTACAATCAGCCTACGCCGATGGCCAAACGACCAACTTGCTCTCGATGCAGACAGCAGGCCTTTGACAGCAAACCCTTCAGAAGCAAAGGACGACCGTGCTGTACTGGGCTTTCCCAAGGGTATACTCACCCTTCTACAGAAAGTTTGCAGAATTTTAAGGTCTTATATGAAAGTCACAGTCAGCAAACTGCATGGAGCAGAGGTACCTCATTTGTTTTTTGGCCTAGTTACACAAATGCCAGTAATGGCAACCACAGCAGTGCTGGCTCCATGGGCCTATGAAGTGGCCACTACACCCACTGTTATTCACACCACAGTGGAAGCAGTGGAAACTGCTTCTACTCCATTTTTACTCTGCTAGCATGTGCTTCTCCATGCTGCTGAATTCTCTCCTCCTTTCCTCCATTCATTTAGGTTAAATTCTTCATCCTTTTCTGAGGAAAGTATGACTAGAAACAACCTCTGGTTTTTAAGTCATTACTACACTAAACTTTTTTCTGTTTATAGATACCTTCCTCAACATCTATCTAAAGCTTTTGCCTGCTAGTACAACAACAAATCAATAGACTTAGTTCTCGAAAAACTAGTCTCACAAAACTTGATAAAGGATAAAAGAAACTGTACAACCACCTCTATAAGTTGTGATTTGTCATAGTCTCTACGATGTCTGTAGATGCGCCGACTGAGGAGCGAATACAATGCCTGAAGTTGTTCAACAGTCAAGTTCTCACTTTTCTTAACCACCAGATCAAGCAGTTTCTGTTGGAACAATGAAAGGTAAAGTTAAGAGGGTTTTATAGAAATGCAATCTCCTCAAGCTCTACTTTGGAGGGAGACACACAAATGAAATGGACCACACCTGGCTATCAGTGAGGCCACCTGCTTCCATGCAGATCCAAAAGGACCCAGTGTCTCTCCACTTCTCTGCTTATACCCACACTTTTTTTTTTTCTCCTTGTCTTATATTTTGTACTCAGTATAGCTGGGGCAATGTTTGTTCTGTCTGAATGATGCTTCATCCTATTCTTGGTCAATCAGTATGACAAAGCACACCATAAAAACTGTCTTGATAGCTAAAGCAGATATTTTGAAGAACTTGCATCGGCCTGAAATTGTAGGTACCACCAAATGGAAACACATTTGGAATTCCATATATATTGAAAAATGGTACAATAACAGAAAGGGAGGACAACACATGTAAAACTGCTTATAAACAAAAAGTGAAGTGTGTATTTTACACAGTAGCAGACAGTAAACTTCAAGAATTTTTTTTCTCTCATAGCACTTGTATTGTTTCCAAAGAGCTTATCATCTGTACTCCACAGCAAGTGGGATCTAAATTTCATAATAGGTGAAGCTGCTTTCTACAACAGAAAACAGCAAATTTTATTGTAACTGTGCTTAAAAAGAGACAAAACTGAAAGAAAATTAACTAGCAGGGGTTCAGTCTATGACGACAAAACATCAGCACAAATCCCAATTTGTTTTCCAATCCACTAACACTTCCTTCCACCAAGTATACGTATAGGGGAAGGAAAAGATGATGTTAACTTCTAATTACTAGGCACCCAGCAGTTCCTCAGAACTGGCACATCCAATTAACACATAAGAGTACCTGCAAAAACTGCAATTAAAATAGTGGACTGCTGTGCCATTACTGGATTTGTAAAGGTAGTAATGATGGGACAGTAAGGATTCAGTAGTTCTATTAACTTTTCATCCAAAACACACTGACCAACACATAATTTTCAAAAGTTACTGCTGATTTTGTATTTGTCTGCAGTCAAAAAGGCAGCATTTTTCATGGACAGTTTCATTAACAGTTCAACTCTTTTGGCAGTTCCATTACCTTTAGTCTGTCATGGTCAACAATTACAGAGGGTAAGGGATCCGATGGTTCCTCTGGGCCCTGCTCCAAACTTGTTATGGAACAGTCAAAGCCCACGACTTTTCGTATTTTCTTGCTTTTGTATATACCTGTAATTTGAAAAACAATTAACAGCACTGTTGGGTCTCTCAAAATGAACAGCTGGTTTCTTCACTTCAGTTTGATTTTGCTTGTTTGTTGGGTTTTTTTGAACCAAGCAAACACGATTGTAGCGGTGCACATTATTCATCAGCTTCGCAGAATTCCGAACATCCATAAGAGCACCAAACCACAGTTCAGAAAACACATGAAACTGGTCATCTTTAAAACTGAACTCCACAGTCCCAACAGAAAATGGAATGTCACTGAAAGAGTTTCTCCACTGTCTCATTTCTACTTAGCAACGTCAAATCATACAGCTTCTAAGTGAAGTTCAGATATTAAGCTAACACTAAAATTCTTTCTGCCTAAGTGAATCAAATCCTGATTTCTCTCTCCAAAGCATGCAATGGCTTCATCATTATGGTAATTCTAACATCTGCTCTACTCCCAAAACTTCATGTTTTTGTGACACATTTCTGTTTTCCTCCACCTCTGTATTAAAGCTTCTGTCCAATCCTGTTGTGAAGAAAAAAATATTTTTACATCTCCAGATTCTCTACCTACACTCACTCACTGTTTTTCTCCTCCTCAACTATTTAAAATGCCTTTTTTTCTCAGGACCTCTTGTTATTATAACCATTCTTAACCTATACATTTTTAAATTTAGTGGTTGAATTTTGTACAGGCTCTTAACATACATCGTACTCTTCTTCTGATATTTTTTAGGACCTTTCTTCTACTATTCTCCTTACCCTTAGAGAAAATATGTATGTACAAACACAGCCAATATGTATATAGTGATATTCTCATAATTCCGATCTCTCATTAAAGCTCATTTACTTTGTAAATCTCAGTGCTAACTTTTGAAGTAAAGATTTCAACTCTTTTAGATAATTCTGAAAAGCTAATTAAAAAGGCAATCATGCATAAGGCTTTTATTTCTCTTCCCTGAGGAAACTATGTCTCTTGTCTTCAAAGGATGTGGCCCCTTCTTCTGTGCACCACCGGGGTTTCCCTTCTCCTTCTCTTATCTTTTTGCTGCACTGTTCCTCTGTTGACTGTAACTCCAAAGCCAGATACCTTCTCCAACAGATAAACAACAGTTTATCTGGCATTTGCTACATGTTAAACTCCTTTAACATTTGCTATGAGCAAATGTTTTTGAAGGAATACGTTCTGTATTTCTATGGTCTTTCCTCCAGTGTCAATGATACTTTTATCATAAATCTCTAACAAAACAAGTCAAAACATATCATATTGATCAAAACATAGACCAGATAGAATACACAGACCAAAACATACATGAAATATTTATCTGCATTAATAGTATTTTTTAAATCTTTAATTATTGTTTGAATGTTGTCTCAGTATTTACAAGATTTCCCATAAAGCCTACAAAAATAAACAGATTAGTGTAAGCATGGAGATACATGCCTAAGATAACATTACAGCAAGTCAAGGGTGAACTTCTAATTTATCTATGTGGAATTAAACGTTGTAAGTATACTAAAAGTTTCATATAAATAGACAGCAGTCCATAAAACATTATCATATAATCATAATTGTAACATAAGATATTACAATTAAAAATATACACATTAACTTGGACACTAAGATAAGGACAGGAACATTGAAATGAAGCTATACCTTCTTTATCTGCTTCAGCATCTTTAGTTTCAATGTCTGTGCTCTGTAGTGTTTTTTCATTACTCTCTTCTTCTGTGGATGCAAAATTGTTGTCCTTTCCCGATGTCCCGTTGTTAAGCCTCTGCTCTGCATCTATATCCATAATATCACAAGAGGATTCATCGTTTGTCATGGAGACATCTCCTGTTTCCTCCCCATTCTCCTCGATGCAGTCAGTGCTCATCTCTAGCTCTCCGTTTTCCAGCAATTTACTGTCCTCTCCGTGGTTTTCATCATCAGCGAACTTTGCATCATCGTCATCTTTCTTTAAATTATTGACTTTCCTCTTCTTAATAATGCCTTTGCCCCACTGTGAGCGCCGTCTTGATTTTCTCTTCATTCGAACTGAATTATAATGAAAAAAGAAACTTTCAGATGCACAGGTACCCCTCAGTAAACAGACTAGGACATCAGAACATGCTGTAGTATGCGAGGCAAATGTCTTCACATTTCAAGAAAAAAGCAAGCTGACCGTTGAGGTCAATGTAAGCAAATGACAGCTACAAATGACTTTAGGAGGAGTGAACACTCAGTCGCGTACACAATTCATACTCTAAACTATGGAAACAAGAACAACTTGCTAGCCTCTCCTACTTAATATATTTTATATATACTCATTTGTTGGTAAAACACTGAAGGAAAAGAGCTAAGCAATGATGTAGAACTCCAGACACTCATTCTCATTTGGGTAATTCAGACTCTAAAGGCAGTTGTTTTCATTCTCCCTTTTTAGAACCTCAGTGATTTAAAACTGTTGCACAATGAAACAAACGGAAGCGCAATCCATGGATTCACAGAATAATTCAGGCTGGAAGGGTCATTAGGCAGTCTCTATTCCAACCTCCTACTCAAAACAGGGTCAGCTATCAGGCAGACCAGGTTGTTGAGGGCTTTATCCAGCCATGTACTGAAAACCTCCACAGATGCAGACTCTACGGCGTTCGTGGGCATCCCGTACCAACGCACCATTGCCGTAACGGTGAAAAGGCTTCTTGCCCTATATCCAGTCAGCACCTCTCCTTTCCTTTTATGTCCATTGTCAATCCAAAGACATCTTCACAGTTTATATGGGCTAAATCTCCTTAATCTTCCATTCATTCCTGCCTCTGTACTCAAGTTCACTGCACTGACAAAATGTGGTTTTTAAAAAATTAGGAGTTTTGGTTTAGACCCAGACTATTTTAGCAACCCCATCTACAGTGAGAACTCACGAACATCAGCATTTGTGCAATCAGTCTGTGAGCAGAAGGGGAACCACAGCTCCTTAAACTAGCCTCATCACCAATGCCTTCCCCCCACATTATGCAATTCAGCTTGAAGCAACATGGGCGTATGAACCTTTCTTCATCACTTCTGCATCCTTACTTTTTCATTTTTCCTCTTTCTTATTTGTAATTTCTGTGCCTTTGAAAAAAATCACATAATTTTTCCAGAAAGGGCTTTTTTTTTACTAACCTATTTGCAGTGAGATACAACTAAGGCACATATCTAAAAGATGCTTGGGGCACATCTGCAATGTGACAAATAAATACAGAAGGAAAACAATTCAAACTTAATACTATTGTCAACGTCCTTTTCAAGAGCACTAACCAAGACACAGCTCAGAAGACCAAGGAAGCGATAGGGAAAACCTGAAACTTCTACATTCAAATTCAAGTAACGATGCAGACCGCTCGTATTTCTTCAAAACTGCTGAAGTTGCAGCCAAGTTATTATAATTGAAAATCACAGCCAATAGTTACCAGAGATTAACAGACTTTCTTCCATTTCAAAATGAACTCCTATGTTGAGCACCTCCATAATGTTCTTGCTATTTGTAGGTTGCTTAATTTTATGGGATATTAAGTCCTAGATCTCTGTCTGCCAACTTCACACTGAGTTACAAAGAGCTTGCTTCAAAGATACAAGCACCGTGCAGGCACAAGCGCTGAGAATTAAATCACAGAAGCTCAGAGCAGCACAGTTGTACTTCAGAATTTCCTCCCCATGAGTGGCGTATGTAAGCAGGTGGTTTAACCACTACATTAGGAATAAATCTTCACCTTTTATTTTTCAAACCTGCCTAAAGATACAGTCACATTGCAACAAAACCATAGTCTCACTTGGAGTGTGTACTTCTAGTTACAAATAATCCTTACTGAGAATTGTAAGATTTGAGGGGAAAATCCCCTTTCTCCAGCTATTCTGTAGATTTGATAGCACTTTCGACAGTCAGTTTCACTTTTTTATTAATGACAAACTACAAGCTGCTCACACAAATTTTCAGGAGTTCATGTAATCTTTCCCTAGATTGTTCAAGAGATCTTTCCTTAAAAACAGAAGCAGCAAATCTGAAACTAAACAGGGAGATGTAAACTTACAGACAAAAAAGTCCCCTATTAGTCAATGGGTTTAGCCTCAGGTCAATTCCAAAGAGGGGCAAATAAAACACAGATGGGGAGCAAAAGTCTTTTAAAGGAAATTTAATATGTCCTAAAGCATATAAATTAATAAGAAAGCTGACATTTTTAAAGATACACTGGTTTTGGCTGACTTTGCTTTAAGAGTCAGATATAATGTCAAACATACTTGACATTTATTATGTCAATGAATTGTGCTTTAAATATGCCCATTTCACTAGTGCTTCCCTTTTGTCCACCTTGTGAGTCTTACCTAGGATGAGAACCCATAATTTGCCTAAACAAATAGGTACATTCCTGAAATTTTTACATGTGGGAGAAATCACATTAAAGTAAAATGAAATTAATCCGATACTACAAATTTCATTAAATTTCAAGTCTTCCTAAACAACAGTCAACAGTCCAGCTGAACTCTCACTCTCATGCAGTAGTATTCAAACATATGTTACGCATGTCAGCTTCGATTCCTGTTTTTAATTAGGACAAAGCAACCACAAAAAGTGCCGCAGAAGATGTCCTCCCAGGAGTTCTGAGGTTTACGTGGCATCAAAACCAGTAAATGCAGGAAATTTTTCAGCTACCTCACTGAAGTATGCACACAAAACAGAGCTTTGGTTGAAACATTGCTATTATTATAAAACTGGTGTTAAGTCACCATATTTAAGGGGGGGGGGGAAAAAAAGATACCTCCAGCGAGCCCCTGAGATTTAGGAAAGACCAGCATTTCATCGCCAGATACTGCAGAACGTGCCCTGCTAATATTTAACAGTATTTGCACTGACAAAAGCAATAATCTAGCTACTTCTGCCTTTCACCCACGTTTAGTTGATAGAATTCAGTTAATGCTGAAGTTTTCCCACTCCCAGACTCTTACCACTTCTTGTTTTAAGGCAGTACCATCATCACCTGAGACACCCAGACCTGTAACCAACAAGTGACCAACACTTCAAAAATCCTGATTCTTTTCGTCCGTACACTTCTAAGAATCAACTTTTTTCCCCTGTCATTCAGATAAAAGCCTTCCTGCTTTCAACCCCTTCCATCCCAGCCACTGAAGCCTTGTCTCCTCAGACTTTCATAAACCCACCTAAACCCCTTGTCTGAATTTAACACAAAACTGCCCACATCACTGTCATGACCTAAGTGAGATTCTTAGTCCCCCACCTGATAGACCTTTGAGTCCATTCATCAGTTCCTATGTTCTTGATCACATTGAAAGTAGACTTATAGTCCCCACGTTTGAACTGCCCCTTCAAAACGACAACTTTTTGTTCTCATCTAGGCTGCATTGCTCTGTGCAAAGGAACGTCTTTTGGGACATGAGAAGACATTTTGGTTCCAGATCCTTAGCACCCATAACATCAGTACACGGATTTTGCTTTTACAGCCAAGCCTCTAGGACGAGTGAAAAGCTGAGCAAGGAATACAACATTTAAAAACAAAAACCACCACCAGTCTGTCTTTCTGTCCTCCCCGCTTCCCCCAGTAAAGGCAAGGGTGCGATACAAGTAGGAGGGGTGTTTCATGGAGTAAGGAACTGTGTGACCAAATGTAAAGTCAACACCAGATTTCATCACCTAGATTGATTCCCTTCATATTTACTAGAAAGAAAAAAGCACTATTGCGAGAAGAACAGAGACCTGAGAAACTGTCTTATGAGGCAGGGTAAAGTAAACTTCGGCTCTGAATCCTGCGAGACAGTTCAATACCACAGCGTAAAACTGGTGCAAAACGAACGGGCTAATGGGCAGGAACTAAAGGGTTAATGGATTGCTGCTAACAAGCCTGGAGTCCCTTCTCCTCTAACCCTAATGCTGATATTTTATAAGACTGTAAACTAGCAAGAGCAGAATCCCCCACTTTTTATTTTATAGTCAGTACGATTCATGACACATTAAAGTTTTCAGTAAGTAACAGAATGGGATAGCTATTTACAAAAGAAAAACTTCGAGTTAACTTTGTTAAAAAAATGAACAGAATATGTACAATTGCAAGTTAACGCCTTAACACCTTTTCAATTATTCATTTTAAAACTAATCATCTGAAATCTAGCCACTAATACCCAGCCTTTTGGCAGCATTTGTGCCAGAGGCAGTAGAAATGCTATTGTCAGAGCAATCCGGCTTTACAGAACTGACTTTCTGTAACTCAAACTATTATAATACCAATTATTCACACATGAATACGTTCACTTGCCTTCTGCACTGCTGAACTCTCTCTCCTATAATCTTCACATAACCTCTGCAGATTTGCCAAGGGGATCCTCACTTCAGTTCTAGCTTCCTTCTGGTTTACTCTTTTGTAAATTGTTATTCAGAATTTTTAATGGAAATAAATACCTGTTTGACCATGAGTCTGACACAGCATTTCACTTGGGTTCACATGAAGGTGGTATCAAAAAAAAAAACCCCTCCCCACTCTTTTTTTCTCCCTACACTGCAGTCTATGCAGACAGCATTTTTAAAAAGTGTGATATAATACAATGTAATTAATCACTGAATATGTATTTATTCTACATTTTATTAAGCAGTAAGTGAGGTTTCTCAATTCTTCCATTCCTCTGTTGAGACACTTCAAGATTCGGCTAAAGATCCCTACAGTTACGGCAGACAGCATTTCCCCCAGAGGTGGCCTCCCATGATTGAAGAAGAAATTCCGTACTTACTTCAGAAGAACTATTCCTCTAGGCACAAGTTAGGTAAAATGAAACCTGTAGCAGACTTCCAGAAATTCTCACCCACTGGCAGGTTCTGCCTTAAGATTCTCAGGTCAGATACACCGAGTGACAACAACATCTCCTGGTGAAATACGTACCCTTATCTAGCGGTGCACACCAACCCTGTCCAGAGCAGGGTACAGTTCTTCGATATTAAAGAACAGTGACGGTCAAAAAAACCCAGACCAATACAAACAAAAAATCTAAATCCTTCCCACCTTCCTGAAGTACTTCTGCAAGATCTAGAGGTAACTGTCACCTTTCTGTTTAGTACCATCTCAGGAAAACAGATCTTAAAAACACGGGAGAACAGTACAGAAGCTTGGCAGTTGAGGTACACGCTGTTGCTGTCCCACAAACCCAGCTGTACAGTGACAGAACTGCAGGCTATATAGAAATAAGAGTTAACAGTTGGAAAAGGAAGCAGATATAATCAGAAGATTCAAAGACTGTCAGCCATTAACAAGCAAGTCTGCTTGCCTTAACGTGGAGGAACTCTAACGAGAAGATGTAGCAGTCAAAGCAGATACGTTTCTCTTGACATTTCTGTACTTTGACTACTACAGTATATTGAGTGCAGTACAGTGGAGGCTAACCAGTTCGCTCTCTGCCGCAGAAAAGAAGACCCTTACGTGCAGCTGCACTGCTAAAAAGTCCATCAGAGAATGTGACTCCTCTGTCCTTAAATGATAAAACTCACATCCATCAAACAGTAGATTCTGGGTTGTTACCTTTATTTCATGAGGAATTCCTGGGGATTAAAATCCAAAGGAAATTCTCACCGCAAGCAAGATCACCACGGATCTAGATTTTGCATCTGCAGCATCATCAAGAACCACTTGACGCAACACACGTGTTTCAAGTTTTTCTTCCATGATCAAAACCCTAAACTTCTTTCTGATGTCTTGTGTGTAAAGTAACTCAAAGCCTTGAGAAAGCACTTATTACCAGCAATGTACGCTGTTCTATGCAGCATCCAGTATATCTATGTATCTGCCACATTAATTTAGCTGCTTCCAGTAGCTCCACGCTCCTTACCAAGGGGCATCGAATAGTCCACTTGAAAGTCTCTGGAGTTTTTAGTCACAAAGTCCCAAACTGCAGTCAGAGATAAGCAGCAAGAAAGAACAGAGCACAGTTCCACAATGGCTTGAAAAGCGAAATGAGGTGCCAGTTTCCACTAACAGACAAAGCCATTTCTCCCTCCAAAGCCAGCTATAGCATTTCCACTGCCTCATTTGTGCCGGCTCTACTGTTCCTGCAGTAAAACAGATAAGGGAACTGAATCCATCTGAAATGTTACGGGGTTTTTTCCCGGGTTAGTTTTCAACATCTTCAGTTCCTCAGCTGAGCTCTCCAACGCATGAATGACGGTGCTGGCTCAGGGAGGTGGTGGGAATATGCAACCAGGGAACAGGCAAGACAGCACCTTTAGCAGTAACCTGCAATCTGGCCAGCTGGAAGCAACTGTGGAACCAACCCCTGAAAGACATGTCATTTTCTTCACCGAGATGGAAAGCACTCAAGGCACAGACCTGACCAATACATTTAAAAAAAAGTACGTAACAACTTAACATGTATATGCTCAGCAGCAGCATATGTAACAGTTTGTAACAAATACTTGGAGAACCTGGGTACTTCTACTCAACAAGGAGAAGTCAAGCTCCACAAGAGGAGATGAAGCATTTTTCAAAAAACAAAACAAAATGAAACTTGGCTACAGTATCCCCAGCATTTTCTACCCCTAGTCAACCACTTCCCCCTACCATCCCCTCTAATGCTCTCAACTCAAGCTCTTCCCAGTATTTCTCTCAAAACTCTCCCATTATCTTCTGTTCCCCCCATCCCCAGCTGGCCAGGATACAAGATACCCGAAGCGTGCGTGCCATGCGTGGCCAAGACAACGCTGAACTGATCAGCTAACAAGGCCAGGCAGAACACAAAACAACCATTTTCAATCTGTAGCCTTTTCCTTCAGCAGATGCGCAGACTTATCCAGCTACCAATTTTCCCAAAACCTGCAGTAATCTAATCTTTCAGCCCTCAACGCCTGTCAAATCTGTCTGAACCCAGCTAAATGATTTAGAAGTTATTAGGGGAGAAGAGATGGATGGAGAGCACCGGTATAATTTTCTTAGGAAACCAAGCTAAAAATGTAATTTACATGAAACCAGAGTAAGTATGTTAGTAAAGTACATGACAAGACAGCCACATAGGAAAATTAAAGAGAAAAATGAAGTTGAAAGAGAAGAGACAATCAGATTAATATCACCTGTGGAGATCAGGTTTAGACTTTCCACCTCTACCGATCTGCTCCTTTTCCCTCTGCTAAGTGGCCTTGTACAATAGCAACTATCCCAGTTATTTACATTTTTGGTACATTCAGCTGGCTCTTAAGGATTACTGAATGACACCTTCCCCGCTGCAGGAGAGCCATGAACAAACACAAGGTTCTCCTGCAACTTCGCAGGCAGAGAAGAGGCTCCCACTCTAAGGAAAATTACATTCAATAGAGTTTACAGCATTCATTTGTATCACTGATCTGAAGGGCTCGTGGCTGTTGGTTGGCTTCTCTGTCAAGGAAGCAAAATTAGAAAAAAAAAAAAGAAAACTGAAGTTAAGAAATGGGTAATAATTACAAGAAAATCAGCAACTTGTGCAGACAGAAACTTTACACCAACTCTTTAAACAATTTAAAGCAAACATTGCCGCAGTTTTCAAAAAGGAGGAAGGAGTAAGATATATTTAAAAGGCCTGGAAAACTGTCTTTTATTACATCACTTGTGTGTACCACAAAAATATTTTAGAACTCCTCATTAAAAAAAGCTTTTTCTAAAAAGTCTCTCTTTTTGCCATGTTTACAAGAAAGGTGGTGACAATGCTTTCAGGAAAACCTCCTTCTTAAGAGAGGCTGAACAATCTTGCATTACTGAGTTAGAAAGGAGATGAATAACAAGAGAATACAAAAAAAGTCACCGATCAGGTAAATTGTAGGACCTTTGCCCTCTGTCAAAGAGACACTCAATTAATTCAAGAGGCAGATATCTAATAGTGATGAAAGCAAATTTCTTTACCATTAGATACCACTGAGTCCAAAAGTTTGATGGGATCCCAAAAAACAACAAGTGGTCAGGTTTTATTAGGACACTCACAAATTCACTAAATGGCATTTTAAATTAGAATAATTACAAAGCCTATTCACTAAATGGCATTTTACATTACAAGAATTACAAAGCCTATGGCTTTTAAAAGAACTGTTAACGAGATCAGAATCAGCTAAGATGGTATTTCCCCCAAAATCAGGCATGAAAAAAATAATTTTTATTTCTCAGATCTTTGCAACTTCCTTTTAAAGCATCTGGTTGAACCCAGCATCGGATACAGGAGATCAAACTAGTCTCATCCAGAATGCTAACTCCTACACTACCTAGGAAAAAATGATAACAAAACAAAAAGCGACAGTCGTCTCAGTTCTCAGTAAAGACGTCCTCAAATTACAGAAAATAATTTTTAATGGTGTTTGTCAAGTTACAGTACTTGCCTCTATCTCAAGCGAGAATTAATCCAAGTCAAATCCCTCTTCTGGAGAGCAAGAGGAGAAAACAAAACAGTAGCAAGTGTAGGATTTGTGACCAAACATCATCAGCTACTAAGATTTCACTGTTAGCATCTGGATGACTGTTAATATGCCAGTATCTAAATTCTCAATCCAAACTCAGCACTGGTCCAAAAGGAAGAAAATAGTTAAAATAATAAAAACCAGATGGCCTCTGGTCTGCCACATCCTTTGCTAAGGCATTACTGCAGATGTATGAATGCCCGAAGTACAGTGATCACTGACACCGCTGCAGCAGAAAGGTTAAAGAGACTAAACAGATGAAAACCAGACAAAGACTGAGAATAAAATGGTTTCTGAGAAAGATTATAAACAAAAGAATATTTCTTTCTAAAAATCTTTCTAAAAATACTCCTGCCAACACAAAACCTCCTTTCCGTTATAAACCAGCAGCACACAGTTTCATATGATAGCACGGCTCGTTATTTGGGGTGGTATAAATGAAAAAAACACCAAAAAAAACCCATAAAAAAGCACACAGAACATTTATTTATTTAGGAACTAGATTTTCTGCAGCAGTTCTTTTATATCCTTGCCTGATCTCCTTACAGCTCTTTCTATAGAGACCACTATGCCAATTATGGGGAACAGTTAGCAGTGTGTTTACTTCATATTTCATAAAACGACTTTTACATAGAACTTACATTTTTAATACTTCACATAACACAACATATTTTATTTTTTATTTGCTCCAAATGCCATTTGCACAGCTGTCATATTTATCATATGGCATAAAAGACATCTTCTCTATGAAGAAAACATAAAATATGCAGTCTATCACTGCAATATATTACTGTTAAATACTGAAAAATAAGAATGTAAAACCAAATCTTCCCGATACAGTTTATTTATATGGAACACTAAAGGAAGCAACTGCAGGACAGTAAAATAATATGCAACATACTCCATCTACTGGCAAAATAAGAGCAGTAGGACAAAGTTTTACTACACAGCATCCCAATAATTAAAGAGATGCTAATGTTTTACAGGCTAGCGTGTATCTAAACCACTTAGCAATGATTAATTTACCAGACACACCAGACTGCACATTGCTGGTAGTCTCCTCTTCCACACACGTACATACCAAGGCAAAACCAGACCCTTCTCATTGGTGCCCAGTGACAAAGAGTAACGGGCACAGACTGAAATACAAGACATTCAATTCAAAATTAAGAAAAATAAATTCTTGTGAGGGTAGCCAAGCAGTAGCAGAGCTTTTCCAGGCACATCACAGAGCCTCCATTCCTGGAGATACTCAAAACACAGCTGGACACAGCCTTGAGCAACCAGTTCTGAGCAGGGGAGTTAGACTAGATGCTCTTCAGAGCTTCCTTCCAAACCCCAGCAATTTTGTGATTCTGTGCTCATTCAACTACTTACACCAGGCTTTTGACCTAATTCCCATTCTAAGTTCCCACCAGAACACTTGCACTTCTCTCAAAATACACAGTCAATATGGAAATATTTTAAATTATCTGTGGCAGAACTCTCCCAAATGGATTTTCAGCAACTTCTAGTAGTGCAATACTTTTAAAACTCATCTATACCGTGATACACAAAATACACCACAGGTATACCTGGCATGGGAAATGGAGGTTTCAGATTAAATCCAACTCAGGAACGCGTATCACCATGCCTTCAAACAGAACAACTATTTTGTGCCTCATTTCTGATGCTCATCTGATCAAGAAAAAAAAAAAAATCTAAAATACATTAGAAAAATTGGATCACAAAATGCTAGGTAACTAAAAACACTAAATAAAGTTTCATACAAAATTCATAACCTCAGAAAACAAGCCAACACATGATAAACTCACTCTCACTTTCTATTGTTCTAGCTCTGACCAGTAAACGGGGCTTTAAACTGGGGAAGGCTGCTGCACTGTCTGTAGAATTATAGAAAGTTTTGGGTTGGAAGGGACCCCTAGAGGTCATCTAGTCCAACCCCCCTGCAGCGAGCAGGGACACCACTAACTAGAGCAGGTTGCTCAGAGC
>Ga0181612_133088_pt1 | contig 21268 bp, 13 predicted proteins | sample HoacroProtozoa21_FD_119630 | JGI IMG/M metagenome (GOLD analysis project Ga0181612, IMG submission 119630) | Hoatzin crop microbial communities from Cojedes, Venezuel. Combined Assembly of Gp0051906, Gp0051904, Gp0051908
GATTGCCCCAAGCCACTTGCAGGACCTCGCACTTGGCCTTGTTGAACTTCGTGCGGTTCACGCAGGTCCACCTCTTCAGTCTGTCAAGGTCCCTCTGAATGACATCCCTTCCCTCCAGCGTGTCAACCACACCACCCAGCTTGAACTGTCTTGTCAGCTGTTCTTGGGTTTCATCTTGCAGAGATCTAAAGGGAGTCTGACCATAACATAACATAACATAACATAACATAACATAACATAACATAACATAACATAACATAACATAACATAACATAACATACATAACATAACATAACATAACATAACATAACATAACATAACATAACATAAAATAACATAACATAACATACATTCAGGATGGAAAACCAAGGCCAATGGAGCAAGATACACTTGACCACGTGGATATCTCCTTGACTTGGCAGAGCCCATGCCCTTACTCTTGCTGAGCTCAGTCTCATGCTCTTGGCCATGGTCTGACATCTGCACTGAGCCCCCAGCACATCTTGGCCAAGGAGCAGGTGCTCACACAGCAACTGCATTGGCTTCAACTTTGTCTGGACAGCCTGGGGCCAGCGTGAGTGCTGGCGACTTCTCCCCATGTTGAGGGAAGTGGACGGGAGCAGGCCACAGCTTCAGCCCAGCCCATACTGCCACTTTCCATGCTTTCAAGAACAGAAGAGAGAGGGGCTGGCATGCAGCTGCCTCCCACCCTGATGGCAAGCTGGGCACAGCTGGAACTGGAAGCTAAGAAACTGGAGCTGGAAGCTAAGAAGTCCTCAGGTTCCCACCACTGAGATATTAGAGGATCTAGTCCTCAGGGGACCAAAATGCCTGAGCAAGCACTAGCAGCCGCTCAAAAAGGGTTTTGTTACAGTTCTTATAATTTACTGAAAGGCTATGTCACTGTATGCAGATACCATGGCATGAGATACTACTCAGTATTTTCTACTTAAAAAATATGCTCAGATTACTGATGGACTTTGTGTGAGTTTTGGAGGTGCTCCCAAGCCTCCCTTTCAAGGGAGAGAGAGGGGGTTGAACAAACCAAGCAGCTTTACAGACTGGAGTCCAAACAACTGCATCTCAAACAAACAAACAACATTTTTGTTGTTGCAGCATTTCTTCCTCTGAGGCTTGTGCTGTAGCACTCAGAGGTGGTGATAGGAGCTTCTTGGTGAAGTAAGTGGGCAAACAGGTTTCTGATTTCAGTTGGACGCGAGGCAAAGGAAAATAGCCGGCAGTCAGCACACTCGGTTCTGCTGTAAGCCGCCAGTCTCCCTGCTGCCTTCTCATCAGACTCGAGGACTGGGGTCTCCGCAGGGAATTTTTCAAATTATACTGTAGCACCTGCTTGCAGAAGAAAAAGGGATCGGATAGAGGAATGGCAAGAGCTAAGCCAATGGGATTGTCAATTTTATTGCTTTCAAAGGAAATTTCTTATTTCTCCAAACATTCCTATAAGCTATAAAAATGCAGTGACAGGAATGCTCAGGAGAGGGTGACAAAATAAGCAAAGAGTATAAAGCTGTGTATACTGGAGTAAAGTTACCACATCCTATATCGCTCTGCTGCATGCACATGTTCCTTCTGGTCTGCATGATCCTCTCCCTATTGCTTGACTCATCCCTGTTCTGTTCCTCTCCCTGCATTCCACGTTGCTGCAGGAAGGGCCGTTCCTTGCCATGGCCAGGGCTTGCCCAGCTGCCTGCTGTGGCAGGTCCCGCCTGTCAGTCTGTCTAGGAGAGGCATCCTTAGAAGCCTGCAGGCTAGCTCTCGGGTGCGTACGCTCTTCTGGTGAGGGAGCACAAACATTTCAGGACAGGTAATCTGTAGACGAGATCCTATTAAAATGGGAGTGCTTAGAAAGTGTTATCTAGGTATAACCTGAAAGAGGAAACAACCGTTTTAAGTTCATTTCTAGACGATGGAAACTGCCTTCTCCTCACTGTACTTCCATTCAGCTGAGGTGCTGCATTCACTGCCAGTGTTGCAAATTCAGTCAAACGGTGAACCCATGGTCTCATTTCTCACCCCCAGGACTAAAGGTTTTCAAGACCAATTTACGCCTTTAGCTGCATCTACTTTATCTCGTGGCCTTCCAGCTCCGCATCAGAGATACCTGTGTGACCTCACCGTGATGCGAATCTCTTGGTGTGCCTTGCTCTCAGGAGGACCCTGAAATTAAAGATTCAAAAGCTCTGGAGGCTCTCCAGCTGTCATAAAATATCTTGAGGGAAAACAGACTGGGGTCACTGACCAAAGTTTAGCATACAGTCTGGCTGATGTGAAGGAGAGATTTTCTGAAATGCCCCTGAAGCGCTTGAATAAAACACAGTGGAAGTTTGTGTGTGTGGATAAAAGGGATGAATAGGAGTAAATCTGTACAAGGAATTGATGTGTTCAGTAGAAAAGGTTTTTCATCTGCTTTTTAGGGAGCTGCACTTTGGAGAGAAAGGATGTAGCAAATCTTCATTTCTTATCTTGTTACTTCACTAGAAAATTTTTAACAGGCCACTCTAATGGGTTCAGATCCATTTCCGAGTTCATTACTGTAGGGGGGAGCAGGTCAAAAATATCACTCCCTAAGAGACCTTGGCTTTGTCGGGGACTTTGCCAAACAGGCACTTCTCTGCCAAGGAGAGAGCTGCTGCCAGTGCTCACGGCACAAGCTGCTGAGTATCAGGATCTTTGATAGCAGCGTTTCTCTGAATGACAGCTCGAAACGATAGCGCAGAGACACCGCCAAAACAAAGCTCTACCTGCAGCCACACCAGCTCTTGCACTTGACGACCTTACACGCTTCCCCGCTCCTCTCCCTCACGCATGTTCTCGCTCCCCGCGTCAGAACACTGATGCTGCAACATCCCGCACGTTTCACCCAGCGTGGAGGGAGATGACGTACCCTGGGAAATGCCCGTAGGGTCAGAGCCTTTTCCTGTGAGCTACAGTAAGCACCTTAATACTTGTTCCTGGGGACAGCACACACCTAGGTAGGTCTTTAGGGCTGCCGCGAGGCTGAGCAGTGACCACCATGTGGAGCAGGGAGTGCCACTGCTGGTCCTCAGCAGGTCACCGGCAGGGCTTTCTGCCTTGCCTAAAGCAGGGGGGTGGGCAAGGGGAAGGGGACTGGTGTGAACCCCGCTGTCCCCTCAGTGTGGAGCCGGGAGAGGGCCAACACCCAGAGCTGAGACCTCAGGCATGCTCTTAGAGCTACTGGCTTAGAGTAATTGTAGCGTAGCTGGGAGAAAACGGTCTGTTAATCACAATCCAAATGGCAAGGCTAGGGTTTTACAAGGCTCCAGCAAGGTATGGGAACGGGACTTATAAAGGCTTCAATCTGTCTATGCTGCAAGATTTAATCATGCTCTCATCGCCTACTTTGTAAACGATTTCTAGACAGTAGAGGTGAGACCTGGGAGATCCCCAAAAGCTTCTGCCTCCCTCCTCCAGCAGACTGCTTTAAAGGTGAGGACTGTGCCTGGGACTGGAAGGAAAAGAAAAAAAGCTAATTTAAAGGTCCTGCCCTGTTGATCTGTGAGCAAAGAGGGGTGAGAGCCAAGGATCCCCCCGGCAGGCTGCCCTCAGCAGTGGGGCTCCCAACACACCAGTGCCTGTGGGGTATCTGAGCCCCTGCATAAACTCTTCCCCCTCCAGTTCAAATTCAACCTCAAGCCCTTCACCCTTGATTCTGAGCCACGTTCAGTGCTTGCAGCATATTTTCCTAATGTGTCCGGAATGCAGCAGGGCTGTAGTAACGCCGACAAGACCAAACCTTTTTATACCTTGCTTAGCTCACTCTTACAGCTAAGCAAGGCGCCTAGGAGCAAGCATCTCGCCAGCAGCCCAGATTTACACCCTGCTTATGGTACTGTTTTTCCGGGAAAAAACACCCATACCAAACCACCTATTTCACCAATGCATTTTAAAACCTTAATAGAAGAAGTCCAGTGATAGCTGAGAGTGACCGTCCTCTCTCCCTGCTTTCTGGAAAGCTCCCGCTTGCTACCGCTGCACAGAGGCAGCAAACACCTCTCGTCCATAGTGATGCATGTCGGCAGTGCTTTGTTGGACACCAAAAAAGCATATAAGCACAGCCTGGCAAGGTTTTACTAAAAGAGCCGCCTGTCTTGTGCAGTCGCCAGCTGCCAAAACGCCAGTGGAACAAACTACCCCCTGTGAACGGGTGAGAGCCTCCGCAACGACACCCCAGCTCTGCAGCATTGTGTCACAAGCAGCTTTTCCACCCATGGTTCTTCCCTACGAAAAGGTCAGGACCTCAATCCATGATGCCGACCACTTTGTTCTGCAGCTGAGAATTCAAAATATTTGTCTCCGGAACTGGCTGGTCTGTTGTTAAACCGGTTTCAGTGCACCGGGTCTGCGGTAATCGGCAGTCGGCTTTTGAATGGAAGCGGTGCTCTGTCTTTAACTTTACTATTAAACGCTGATAGTATGGGTATGGGGTTAAAAATATTAGAACCAAAATGCCTGGCAGGCCAGCGTGGAAACTCCGGTTACCTACACACCTGCAATTTAGGAAAGGCAGGAACTGTAGGATTCGGTTGCTGCCGTTCAGGGTTAGGTCTAAGGAAAAAAAGTGAAAGCTTTGAAAAATTCAGGGAGCTGAAAAGAGAGAGGGTAAACACAGCTAAAAGCAGCAGCGAGCAGGCCCCCACAGACCTTCTCCCAGCACTCTGTTTGGAGGGTGCTGCTCTCCGCCCCGGTGCCATCGCTGCGGGCACGCAAGTCTGTCCCACCTCGGAAGGCGAAAGGCGCTTTCTTACTCACCGTTCCCGTCGGATCCCCCGGCCAGCGGCAGGGCAGAAAGCAGCGCGATGAGGCTTTGCTCCCGCATGTTCCCTCGGCGGCGGCCCCAGACGAGGGGTGCTTGGGCTGGCTCCCGGCTGCACCCCGGCATCTACATTTCCTGCTTCCTGCCGGGGTGCATCTGAGCTGCATTTCTGTAGGAGATGGACTCTCTTTGATGGCTTTTAGGAAGTGATGTAATTCCGCCTGGGCCTGTCAAGCGAGCAATGATTGCAAAAGAAAGAAGAAGAAAAAAAAAAAGAAGTTGCTCTTCAAGCACCAGCGCGGCCGAAGCACCTTTTTGCTGTAGGTGAGCGCGCTCCTGCTCTCCGCTGCTTTTTTGACCCCCAACTTTACCACCACCTATCTTCATCTACACCCAGTGTCATGAGATGGACACCATGCAAATACAAATCAGACACAGAAGATCACTTATGTCTGTTAGCAGGAAGGTTTTAGGTTGCTTTTTGGGGTGGTTGAGCGAGCAGATTTCAACAGTGCCTCCCTCCCGCCTCGGTTTTCAAGCTCTAATTCTCCCCCTGGCACGGTGGGACACTATGTTGGGATCCCAAAAGGCAACTCCCATGCGGGGCTGTCTCAAGCAAACGGGAAACCTGCCTGGTTTGCTTTGCAGCCTGTAACTGAGTATTTTGGGCTGGTTTGAGCCGGGGAAGAGGAAAAAGCAGAAAACCACATCATTTCTTGTTAGAAGCAGCTGGCTTAGCAGGAAAGCACGCAGACACCAGTGTGATGATGGCTGTAGGGGACGGGGAACAGAAGGTCTCGAGCCCCACCAGGACGCAGCACCTGCTGTGGGGGTCTGCGGTGGCACGGCTGATGGAGGTGGCAAAGGGCCAGGTGACTCCTGCCTCCCTGCCTTACTCCCTTCTCTGGATTTTCGCTCCCCCCCACCCCGTCAGTCTGTGACTGGGCGTGCAGACCTCGGGGCACGGCTGTGCCCCCCACGCTGCCCCGTCCTCTGTGCCCACCGCCCCAGCAGCACCAGCTCACCCCGAAAGAGGCGAGGGTGCACCGGGGCCCCACGTGTGGCCTGTCGCTGGGTAAGAGCGACGGAGGAGCTCAGCATCAAACCCAGTGTTTTCAGCCTTCTTGCTATATGAGGTGAGCCTAGCCAGGGCTCAGAATTTGGACCCAGACTGAAAAGATACCTGTCCCCAAGCAGGGCAAGTGGTTGGACCGTAGGCTTGGTTTGTTCCACTGTACAAGTAAGTACTAGGTCTGAACTTCATCCCTCTGAGTCCAGGAGAGTCTGCACCCCAGATTTACTCTGGGGCATCCCAGGTTTGAGCCATTGTAAACACTCGCATACAGTTTCTGAGCAATAAACTGAGGAAGAAGAGACGTGTACTGCCAGTGTAGCAGCTTCATGGTACTTCCCCTAGACATTAGTTTGTGTCAAAATGTGATTTCTGGTGAATTAATTGCAGCTGGCAATGGTGAATCTTCCTGTGCAGATTGGTGGGAGCTGCTGACGTGACCCAACTGTTGCTCTGCTTCCGCAGCTGATAATTTCTCTTAACACACTGATGCTTTTATAGGTCATCAGTTATAGTTTCTTATCTTGAGTAGCTGAGAAACAGGTCAGTGATTCATTTAATGAGCAACTTGTTAATAGATTTAAAACAGTTGAATGATTTAGTTAAGTAAAAATCTGAACTGGTTACTTCATATTGGCAATGTATATTTATGCACTTCATAAAACAGTGGGGGGAAAAAGCAGAGCAAAGTTACAACATTGCAGCTACAAGAAGATCAAGAGGAGCTCCGAGTTATGAAGCTGTTGACTGACTAATTAAATATTTCTAGGAGATATTCTTTAATATGATGTCATAGCCATACATGACAACACTGACCAGACCAAAGTGTCAGAGGTGACTTCTGAATGCTTTTAAGATTTTCCTGTTTAAAAATGACAGCATTCCAAGTATTAGTAATAGTGTCTAATTGATAAAGATACTTTCAATTATGAAAGTCCAGAAATTGAGGCTACCCAGGCATCTCCTGCGTGCTCGGAGGTACTGCGGCTTTGTCTAGTCTGGTGATAGGAAAACCAATAACTGGCCATCAGGGCAGCGCAGGCAAGGGCTGTCTGTGTTTTGAGGAGCATGGACTCACTCAGGTCCTAAGCCTGTTACTGTTGTCCAGCCTCAGCTTTTCTTTAGCTTTAGTCAACAGTAGGCAAAGGCACATTTTCTAACAGTATTTTTATTGCTTTAGTGTAAAAAGGATGGGCTATCCTCCTTTCCATTTCTTCCCCATCTCCTTCCCAAGTTTGCCACTCTCTGTCTTTCTAATACTACACAGGCTAGAAACCTGCTCTCCCAGTTTATCCTGCCCTGCATATTTGGCTGTTTTGCCCCATTCTGTAGATTTAGCCCATAAAAACATAAACCTACATAGAAAGACTGGAAGGGAAAGAGGAAAGGACTTTTTTTTCTAATCTACAAGCCTATATCCTTTCCTCTTTTCCCTTCCAGTCTTTCTATATAGGTTGTAGTATTTCCCACTTGGATTTTTGACACACATTTGGCTAACAACTCTCCACTGCCCCTTGAAAGCAAGGTAGCCACTCACTGGTGTATACCAAGTTAATAATTTCTAAGGCAAATTAAAGTTCAGGAAACATGACTTTGTGCCACATTACATTTTAATTAAGACTTCAGAGCGATACAAAGGCAGCTTGGCATGCAGTTGACTATTTTAATTTTTAAAAAAAATGTAGAGAAAGAGCAACAAGATATTTTGGATGGTGTCGAATCGGGCTGTTGTGGAAGGGCAGTTGTCTCGTTCCATCCCTGCCAGCGCTGCGATTGTGCTCCCCTGAAACACTCCACCGGGCTCCCTTTCGCCTGCCTGGGAAGCCAGGTTAGTACCTCTGCCTCGGCCATCTTCTTCAGCTGCATACTTCTCTCTGCAAAGCAGAAATACAGAAGCCGAAAGCTGTAGTGACAACCTTGCTGCAGAACAAACTTGTGCATTTGGAAACGCAGGTGGCTTCAGTCACAGATGATTTTTGTAAGAGGGGTAGATTGTGTCTGATAATTTCATAGGCCTTAGTCTGTTTACTGGGATCCACAATGCACCTTAGCAAAAAGAAATGTCTTTTTGGAGGTGAGACAACTACGTTTCCTGGGTGTTTTCAGCGTGTGTTACCCAGCTGGAAACATCTGCTCATGCTTTTGGTACCGCTTCATCGATTTTTAGTTATAAAGGGTATTTCTGACTGCGTCGCTAGGCTGTTTACTCATGTTCTTCCCTACTCAGAGAAAGGTTTGCACCACTGAGATTACAGCATGCCATCAGCGTGACTTTTTCAGAAAACCAGAAATGTTTTGTAACACTGCAGCCACTTGACTCACACTCTTCTTGTTCCTTTTTCCTATGAAAACTCCAACAACAACAGCAACAACAACAGCTAAACTTTCGAGACGGATGGTGCAAGCTGCTGGTTAGTTATAGGGCTTATATCGTTAGCGTGGGCTGTCTGCCGCCGACGTCGGCAGCTGATTTGCCTGCTCTGAAGTGCAGGCAGGGGCTAGCGCCAGCCAAGTTCTGCCCGTCCCTTAGTGACTGCTTTCTGCCTCTGCCCTCTTTTGTTGGGAACGGACAGAGGAAACTTTCCCACAAGTCACTGTGAAAGAACTGGAAATTGCACTGTATTGAAATTCACTGCAGCATAAAAAAGAAAAAAATACAAATCCCCAAAGCAAGGGAGGGTGTGCAAAGCCCACAGGGAACTGCTCAGGCCAGCCCGAGTGCCGGCTGCAGCCGTGCTTCTGCGGGCGGCAGAGATAAAGAAGAGTTGTGGAATCAGGCTACAGTCTGCAGCGCCCTTGTGTAGAAACCTCACGTGGATCTGGAACGGTTGCACTTGTTTCAGAGCAAGCTTTGCCTGGGTGAGTGACAGAAGATAAAGCGCTCTCTCCAGTAAACTCTCTCAATTCTGGACTATATGAAAAGACAAGTTACATTTTATTTCAGCTGCAGAGGTGCTCAAGAAATAGATTTATTTTCTGAAACCAATGCCACCAGCATAAATTAGAACAAAGCTTAGAACAATGAGATACTGGCCCTAACTGGGTATCATAAAATAACATAACTAAAATGAAAGTGACAATAAAAGCATAAAAACAAGTACCTGCCAGTTTTAAATACCTCTTTGCTTAACTGGGTTTGTAAATTTCTGCCTTCCTTTATTGTCTTTTTCTTTATTCTCTTTCCCTATCTGCAACACAAGCCGTTAAATCATGGCTATAATGCTGTGGAGACCTTAATAGGAGCAGAAAGAAAATACAAAACTATACTTGAAAATATCCAGATGTTTGTGTCAAAGTTCCCTTTCAAAAAATTGAGAAATGGATTCAAAGAGGGACTTCTAACATTGAAAAGGTCCTCTGAAATGAAGACCTCAGGGTGCAGCTAGGGTGCTAGCGGACACGTCAAAGTGTAGCTGGACACTTCATACCCACTCTTTTTTTGGAAAGCGGTACATGGGTTTTAAATTTTGCACATGCCAAAAGCTTCTTAAGTTGTTTGTAACTTGTGTAAAATTCTAAAACAGATGATGCCTGTATTATATGGTAGCACTGACTGTGTTTGGAAATATGCTTCCTCCTGGGGACTCAGCTTTACTCTGGGCAAAATGCACAGCTGAAGACTGCCCTGCTGAAAGGAGAGTGTCTGGTCAGCAAAGTCACCTTGTTATCCAACCGCTAGCGAAACACAGCATTATTCTGTGATGCAGGTAGTCCCATGCAGTGCCTTCGCCTAGTCTAGTGCAGGATTTGCCCATGAAATCCTTCACCCATGATCTTGCAAGACTCCTACCATTGAAACCTAGATGAGACTCCATGAGATGTGTCTTTGTCTCAATGCAGGCTGGATAAAGGTGGGATGAACCCCCAAAAGTACAACTTCAGGATTTGTTTTTGGGGAAAGCCTGTGCTTACCTCAGCGCTACCAACTCCACTTTCCCTTTGGTGGTTAAATAATAAGGGCTCTGTCCCAGCTTTGCAAGGTCCGAGTGCTCCCAAGCTCTGGCAGCAGCTGTGCATCCCCACCACCACCCTCTTCTGCCCCCAAAACTCTCTGTTTTAACACAGAAAACCTAGGCGATGGGGCCAGGATGCTGTGCCTCACTTTATTTCAAAACTATGCAAAGCACCCTCGTGAGACATGAAGCCATGAGCATCTCAGACAAGCAACCAAGGTCTGCCTACTGTAATTCTGAGAACAGATTTTTCAGGCACTTTTATTAATTCTAACAATATAACTATTGTGACAGCAACTTACAATTTATTAATCTCTTCTATCTGGATCCCTCGGGGCCAATGGCAGAATGAAACTGCATCAGTTTTAAAAAGGCCTCGGGTCACTTTCCTTCACATCTTTAACGTGTGAATAAATCAGGGTTTCGTTTCTTTGCAGATCAGCACAGGGAATTATCAGGTAGAGGTTTGTCTCATTCTTTGAAAAGAATTATGTAAATGACATATTACAATGCTTAGGGTCTAAGCTGAGATTAGAGACGGAGTGATTTAAATATACATTTTCTGCAGAGTTGCAAAGTATCCCAAACACCTCTGGTATAAAGACTTCAATATAAACCAATTTAAGGAACAAGTGAAGAAGAAAGGGTCCCCTTCTACTCCCCAGCAGAGGCTTGGGAAGTCGCCTGACCAGAGGTGGACCCCAAAACCAGAGCTGCATGTGTATGGATGTAATAAGCTACGTCTTGTGCTCAAATGCCCGCTCAGAAGCGGAGCTGACTGCAGTCTCCAGTATCAGGAATGAAGTCTTTTTTGTATGGAAACAACTGCGTAGGCACAGGAGGAGAGCAGAGCTCGCAAGCTCACAGTACAGACAGAGACCCATCGGACAATACAATCGTAATGCTAAATCTAGTATCTGTGCAATTTGCAAAAACACTTCAGAAAATGGAAATCCTCTGCGGCTGCTCCCAGGAGCAAGAGAAGAAACACTGCCTGGGCGTCCGGCGCGAGGATCAGAGCCTTGTCTGGCCACAGGCTTTCATGTCCCAGCTCAGTTAATGCATGCGCAGCCAGCAACTTAAACAGGGGAAGAAGCCGACGGCTGGTGACTTCTCTTTAGATGAAACGTCAGCACTGCGTGTCTTACATGGAGGTGCCTACTCATTAGCTGTCACTTTCAAGTCAGTGTTAGCTTAAGATCTGTCTTGAAAAAACCCCACAGTGCTCTGTAGAAATTTTTCTTAAAGACATAATAAAAAGTGAGACTGATGAAGGAAAGGATTGAAAAAACAATCATAAACCTGCCTTGGCTGTAATCACTGGTGAATTCAGTAAAATGAAGAGTAGAGAAACAAGGTATTTGAGGGAAAGTAAAATAGATTTTTTTTAAACCCTTCTTCTTTTTATTTCTAGGGTGCTTCAGCTGACTGATTGAAGGTTATTTCTCATCTGTGAATGATTCATAAGAAGAGAACGAAAACTGAAAAGCACATTCTTGCAGTAATACTCTACCATACAGAACACACCAGCACATCCAAACTGTAACGCGAGTACTGAGATTTTTCCAGCCACACCTTAAGTATCTGAAGACAAACTTTGATGCCCTAAAATAATGCTGCTTAAATGTTGCTTGATACTTTTTTACGCTGTGGTAGCTCCCATTTGATCCTCCCATGTAAGTCCCTTTCCCTATTATTGAATTAAAATGTTCTCTACTTTTTCCTTTGCATATTTTCAGTGTAATTACTGAACCTTACTTCTCAAATAGCTAATATAGAGTCCAGACTATAAACAACAAAGCTACTCAGATACCTAAAGATGCAAATAAGCACTAGCTACTTTCAAGAGCATGGATATCTGATCTGGGGCAAGTTTGCTTTCTAGGTACTTTGAAAACGTGTATTTTCCTAGTAGGTCATTTAAATATCTTTAAAGGATCTAACCCAAGTGCCTAGTTGTAGTCTGGTGTTATAAGCCACCCTTTAAAATCACAGAGGCAGCCTTCAGTCCTGTGTTAGTCCAGCTCTGCAGAAGCTGTGCACGTATTTAAGCATATAAATAGTCCCAGCAGTATCAAAGGGACGGCGTCCGGCTGAAAACCAGACAGATATTAAAGGAAAAAAGTGTGACAGTCTGTAGAGAGATTTTATTTATAATGTGTATACAAGCAAGAGGCTAAATTCAGGCTGTGTGGATGGCTGTCAGCCTGCGTTTCGAGCATGTGCCTTTTTAACTTCAGGCCCCTGTACAGAAAAGTGTTGATGCTCCTGAAGGCACTTTGCCCACTCTTCAATGCCAGTGGAAACCAGGACTGAAGCAACGAATCATAGGTGGTTGTTTTAAAATGGACCTAAGTATATTTTTGAAATGTAGGTTAAAAAAACCCCACCAATTCAAGTGTTTTCTATAGCACTTTATTGTTAATATTACATCGTTAATATATTCTATGGCACTACATTGCTAATACTGGTTTGACCATCACAGATGCAGTATGTGCTACGTCCCTGTGTCAGTGTGATCATATTAAGCACATGGATTGCTAACTCTACAGGTTTTCTACAGTATTTGCAATGCCAAGGATGCTATTTCAGGAATTTGTAAACTTCTGCATGGTATCTGAAATCATTCAGACGCCATGCTCAAACCTTGAAAAGTCACATACCTGCACCCTCATTGTCAGTACGCAACACAAGTAGCATCTTGCCTACAGCTCCTGTTTCTCTGGAAACAGTGCCCTGCCACAAAACATGGTGTGTTGAATCACTGCAAGGTTTTCATGCATATGTGATAATATTTTTTTTCTGGTATTTTACTCATCCAGAATACCGTCGGTCACAACCCAGGGAGGGAGATGCTGAGTGGAGTTATGGCAGAAAGCACCACTTCTCAGCACCCTGTGTTTAAATCTAACTTTCAGTTCAGTAGAGCTGACTATAGTGCTGCAAGACTACCTGAAAAAAGAAAAAATCTGAAATTTTGCCTTGTCTTCTCTGCTACTTCATTTTTGTTTCTTCCTCTCTGACATACGCTCTTCTTCATTCCCCATGAGAAACTATGCCTGTTGACTACATGGTTAAAGCAAGTTTACGTGTTTATTCACTTAATTTTGTCTGCATATACAGAATGGCTTCATATTTCAGTTGCAATACAGCTGTCACTTAGTGAAACCTTAAGAATTTAAAGAAGTTCTGAAAGTGCTGAGCTTACCAAAATGTCATTTCATTAAACCTGATGAATTTGTATAAACTGTAGAAACGTTGAGTTTGCCAAAATACAAGTAGCTGTCTGTCCCCTTCCTCTTGCTTGACTCTGGTATGGGGAGAATTCCTGTCCAAACAGCTGGGTTAGATGTGCTGTAGCTAATTTTCAGTTAGATCCATGTTTTGACTGGTATCTGTGACAGCGGTGCAAGCTGGCATACCTTCACTACATTTATTTTTGTTGCTGCAGTGAAATATACTTCAATATGGGCTAGCAGCCCAATTACATATCCTAACAGCACCATACAAACTGAAACCCTTTGACTCCTATGGCTCCATTTCCGTGTATCTGGCCCTGCCACAGTCACATCTAAAGTGTAGGTGCACCAAGCGTGGTGTGAAGCGAGAAGTTCCTGAGTCCGACAGGCTGCCACATTGCCTATACGCTGCTCTCTGAAGATCGATCGACTGTCACAAGGTGCAACTTGTACACTTAGGTGTACCCTATGTATGAGGTAAGTAATAGTAAAATTCTGCAAGAATTGGTATTCATCTAGTAACAGGCAGCTTCATCAAGAGTAAAAGAGGTCAATGCTAATGGCTGCTAATGAAACCCATGAAGGAAAGAATTGTAGATATGATCCTACAGGAAATAGAGGCTTCCTGGAAGCAAAAGTATAATTCCTCTGTTAATGCATTTTGACTCTCACTACTTAATTGTGAAGTTTTACATCTCCTACCATGTCTGCAAAGGTCAAACCACACATAGCCTGAGTCTACAACCCCCCTGAAAGTCAGTGAGGGCAGATCTCTGCTTGGTGTAAATTCTTCTAATTGTATCTCTACACGGAGAGAGGAACGTAGAGTTCATGTGAGGTCCACAACTCATTCTTTTCCCATTAGAGCTGGAAATGCTTTTAGATAATGCAAATATCTGGTATGCAGAAAAAGCAAAAAGATGTCTGCCAAATATAGGAGCTGTATTTAAAGCCCGTAAATCAGGCAGGTGGATGGCATGGAACTATCTCAGGTTTCCGAACTGGGGGACTGATCAGGTCAGGCAGGCGACTGACGGGAAATTTTTAATCTCCAAGGAGCTGGAATGGCAGGCAGGAAGGAGAGTGCAGGATGAATGATTGAAAGCAAACCAGTACTTGCACTTCTGTTTTCTGAAGATGTAATCTCACAAATATGCGTCTTGCCTGAGGAGTCAGCATCCAAGTTAAGAGGCTGGCTCAGCCCACTTGGGAGGCAGCTACACCTCCCGCTGGCTGGAGCATAAGGGCTGTTTTTCATACATTGCAGCATTTCCTCTTAATTGTTGCAGACTAATATGCTGGCAAACTCTAGCAGAGCTCCCCACAAAGCAAGCTGCTCAAAACGATCACGCTGCCTGCTGCGAGACTGCACCAGTGTAAGACATGGGTTCTCCTGTCTTTGAGATGAGGTGAGAAGATGAAGAAATCCCAAGGAAGTTTTGAATTCATAAAGCTCCCTAATCCCCATTGTAAATAATCTCTTAGGAAGCTTACATTAATGTAAATTTCATATAATCTCATTGTCCAGGATGATATCTGCCATCCTGGTATTAGTCCTCAACAGATCAACGCTGGCATTTAAGTAGGAATACAGGTTTGGAGTCGCACATGTGCGTTAAGGCTGGCTACGGATAATAGTGTAGGTATTGTTAGGGAATTATCAAGTCCTGTTATTTTCCTAAAGCCTCTTGGTTGCTATTTAACCATGAATATTTAAGATGCAATCGCAAGAGGGTTTCTAACCATCCAAGCATTAAGTTTGCCAAATGCTCTTCTGTTAGTAGTAGTGGGCAAATTGCGGGCATTAAAATAGACTTTGACAAAGCTTTGAAAGTGCTGTCTGATTTAGGGGACTGTACAGGTGGCCTCTTGTAGTAATGCTGCTAACTCCACATGGGCTGAGTAAAGGCCCGGTGAGAACGTGACATAAAAACCTACAAGCTTCATTTTGCATTTACTTCAGCTTTACCTTTTGTAGTTCTGGTTTCTGCTGCCAACTTCTACGTGTTACGAGGGTATAAAGCACAATATTGCCAAATTGGCAAGAAATTATCAAGTCTTAAGCCTCTTTCAGTTCATAAGAGGGTTTCCTTTGCTTTTGGAAAAAAATTGGGTTGGTAATGGGGCATGCAGGGAAAGCATTTCTGATGGGGCACAGGACGGTCCTTTATAGTGATCCAATAAGTGGAGCTGACAGCCTGTAGCTCTGTCTGCCCCTACTTGTCTTTTCTGTCTTGCTGTTGCATGTCTACAGCGTATGCCACATCTGCTCCTGCTTCTCTTCAGACGCTCAGCGTGTAGGCACTGCGTCTGGTCACCCTCAGCTCTCACAGGGAATTGAGGGTCAGTATCTGCTACAATGTGAACTGTCATGTTTGTCTGTGCCATGTGTTGAATGCACCTGTAATGCTCTTTTCGCCACTGTTTCTCAGAGCAGTAAAACTGATGTCCATCAAGCCAGCTTTTCAAAAACTGTTCAGCAGTTGTGGGGAACTGCACATAGTAAGTATCTCTCTAACTCAGAACCCAAGTATGTACCACGAAGTCCCTCTTGGTAGCTTCTGGAATGCCATCCCAATTTGCATGCTCACCTGACTCTTCTTGCAACTTCTAGACTATACGGAACTACTGCTCTCACACAGAAATGCTGTTTCAGCCTTGCCTTGTCTCTAGGCAAACTTCTGTTTGCTTACCGAACGTAGACGAGCCCTGGGCAGTGCAGTGACGTACAGTTTACACAGAGCATGTCTCATCAGCACCCGGAAACAAACAAACCTTGTCTCAACTCATTTTAAAGTGGAGCTGAATTGTAAGTGGCCATAGTTTGCCGTCCTAAACTTAGACAACCCGTGAGGCTACCTCTCGTATCATTTGCTGTGGCTAATTTGTGTATGGATGTGGACTTTCAGAGGACTCTAAATATTGATTTTGAATAAAAAGTTCTGCTTAACCTGAGTTACAAGTTCTCGTCGAGTTTCTGCAGGGGAATGTCAATGCACCAGGACCTTGCCATTCAACTTCTCCCTTTTTATGATCTACCTGCTTTTCTCCACGATCTCAGGCCATTTGGGCTGGCTACAAAGCCAAACAGGGCATAAATATCTGAAAACTCACGAACAACTACTGAAATAGGAAAAATCAGAGTGAAAATAAACAACAAAAAAATGTAAATTCAAATAAAGACCTTGATAGAAACTAGCTAATGTCTGAGCTGCCTTTCAATCTGATTTATTTTATGCAGCATTGTAACATGGTTAGCTATGTAAACAAACAGCCTCAAACTCCTTCTTTGTGCAGGTTTTATTTGTGGGTTTATTTTTTTTACACACCCAAAAAATGAATCAAATTCATGCTGGTGATTAGGAGTGCAGAAGAAAGGCTCAAGCAAAGGAAAGACTTCAAAGTGCTAGGAATCAAGACTGGGAGAAAACAGATTGCAAAAAGGTAAATTCAGGGAAAATAACATACTTTTAACCAATACATAATCTTTGATCTAAGGGTATCATGGAGACACAGCAATTAAAATAGAAAGTAAAAGACTGGTTGTCTGCAGAAAGAGTTAAATATTTAGTTTTGGAGAAGAGAAATAGACATCAAATCATGGAAAGGAGGAAAAGGGAGTTTAAAATGTAGTTTAAACATTAGATGGGGTGAGGGAAGAAAGATCCAAAGACCTGAGGTTAGGGGTATGATATTTAGAAATGGAAATGTAAAAGTGAACTGTGGCAAGGATGCTATACAGGCAGATAAGGGTAAGGGATGAAAGAGAAAAGGGAGTAGTTTAGATGAAAATACTAAAATGTCAGATCGAGAATCTAAAAAGCACAGATCAGAAGGGACCACTAACAGAAGGAACAAATGGAGACACTTGAAAGTAGAGAAAGATTATGTGTTTTATTACCAATTCTCTCAGATATCCCAAATGACTGCTGGAAAAAGCACTGCTCACTCTCTACAAAAAGACAAGACAAAAAGAAAGATAGACATGCTAAATGTTCTCAGCTAAACGAAGCAAGGACTTGGGAGGGCCACTAAATACAGCAATGGAGAAATTAGGGTCTGAGATCATGAGCATGTGTACCAAGAGGATGACACTAGCTGATACATGAGATGATCCAGAAATACCACCTGCAAAAGACAATATTAGAAATTGGTAGAGTAAGGAGAAACGCAGCTTGCCAGCAAATTGTGCCAACTATCCAAATTTTAACACTAGAATTACCAGGATATCAATGAATATAAAACGATAGAAGGCAATGGATGAAAAAGATGGAAGAAGAAAGAAATACAACTTTGAATAGCAAAATATCATATTGCATCATTTATACAGCTTAGAAGTATGAGGCACCAACACTGCAAGAAGAAAAACAGTGGCTTCAGTAAGTTGTCTCCTTGGATTCATGGTATGGTGGCAGCCCCACAGCACATGCCTCAAGAGAAGTGGCTGACTTCAGATGAGAAATCCAGCAACTAGTTATCACACGTCAAAGTGATCCTTCTCGAACAGTGGGTGGTTTGCCAGAACTGCTCCAGACAGCAGAGCTCTTCAGCTTTGCCACTGAGCAGGGGCCAGGAGAGCTGGGACCTCTCACCACCCTCCTGGGATGTCTCTATCGGCAGTCCCAGGTCCCGCAGAGTTTTCAAACATACATGACGAACGATGTTTCATTTGGCGTTTGGGGTGAGGTTGCACCATCCTATCGGACCACAGCTTTCTCAGACAGAGTCACTACCCCAGTGATCATAACCAAGCGCTCGCACAGGCACATGAAATGACACAGATGTAGAAGTGGAGGACAAAAACCAGCTCTGAAGCTCACCTTCCCAGTGATGTGGCCGACGACCTGCGTGCAGGCTGACAGCTCGCATGGATTGTAGCTACGTGTGCCGTGAGGGGATTGACCTGCTCCCCTTGGTGCTCTTCACACTCAAGGCTGGAAAACTGTGCCAGAGGTAGCATGGCATGAAAGCTTAGGAAGAACATGGATCTCAGCTGAAACATTGCAAAACACTGTAAGGCATTTTAAAAATTGTTGTAAATATGGCATCTTCTCATTCAGCAGATCTGGTAATTCCATGTGGTATTCATTCACTTTACTGATCACGGTGACTTGTAATTTACACTCATCCATTCCGCTCAAGGAGCAGAGGTGACACAGCTACGGGAAAGTTAGCAAGACATGACTGATTTCCCATTCTGCATTCACCCAGACGTTGTATGGTTTAACTAGACTGACACAGGTAAACAGCTGCAGTTGTAAGAGAGAAAATACATCTGAAATGGAGTAACTCGACTGGCAAGCAGGGCAATGAGCTATGCTTGAATTGGTAATCTCAGGTAACACTTGTGTGCTTCTACCACAGCTAGTTGTACCAGTAAAACAGAGTCACATCTCTATACATCGCTGCTCTAGCAATACAAAAGCCGTGTGTAGAAACAGGCTGTCAGACATAAAACTGTCATCTTTTCATCTGCTGCAAAGATTTTTCTGCTGTTAATGAATGTATCGATAAGAAGTACAGTCACTCATCACATCACAAAAATTTCAGCTGGAAGAGAGTTGTGTGCTTATGAGTTGACTGATTTTGGTTCTGGTTTTCAAGAAAGGAAACACCAAAATAGCCGTATTAAAACATCTACATACAAATACTGACTTCCTTGCTTAAATATAAAATCTCTTCTCCGGTGATAGTCCCAATAGGAATGTTGCAAAGTCCTCCTTTGTCTATTGCCTCCCAACAATAGGAAGCGCCAACTTTTATTGACATTAAGGGAAGAAAATAATGTGAAATGCTGTCATCACATGCCATGGTTGCCTGGTCACCGCATGTTTTAGTTTACTGCTGAGTAGGCCAATATTCACTCTACCATTTCAGTCAACACAATCACCAAAAAATCTTGAAGGTATTTTACTGTTATAATTTAATTGACATATATGACATTGCTGCAGTTAAATTTGACTAAATCAGTTCCTACTGTTCATGAAAAACTGGTTGCCTACCTGAGCCAACATACTTTCCAGGGTGGTAGAGAAAACAAAGAAAAATGCTCTGAAATTAACTGAAATTAATACTTGCATATGGTTGCTGTTTTCTACTGTAAGAACACTAGCTAACAAAGTAGTACGGCATTTCTAAAATTCAGAATCACTGAGGATTCACATGTTTGAGACTATAATTCTCAAGCTTTACATAATAAGTAATAAGACACCATCTACTTATTTATTCCCTCCAGATTGCTTGGCTATCAAAATGTCATGGATCTTGGGTACAGAGGCACGTATGGAGTGCTGTCCTATAAATCCCTGACCACCCCCTCTCTTCTGTTTTTGCCAAAAGTTGCAAAAACCTGTTAATTTCCTTTTACCTTTAGAGGTGAGTAACGTTCCTTTGAGTAACAATTTTAAAAGGAGATGTAGTTTTATAGATCTGAAAAGTATCCAGAACCACACAGAACAGTAACACACAGAAAAATCAGAAATAGTGTAGTATTTATTAAAATTTTCAAATGCAGATGTATTTTGAAAAGCATACTTAATTCTACATATTACTTGTCTTAAGAATGACTCTGAGGATGCTTTCGATTGCATCAAATATATGTTCCAATTTTTTTTTCTCTTTTGGCCTTGTTTGGCAGTTATTTACACACTTCAAACCTCATATTTTCAGTTCACACTTCTAGAAGCAACTTTAAGTTACTTAAAGTGACCTCACTGACTTCATTCCAAAGCACATAATTACTATCTAACTGTAGGCTAAAGTAGAAAAGCTTGCAGGAAAAAGCACATAGTTGTCCGAACTAGTATCTGAAGTATTAAAGCCAATGACAGCCTTAGTAATGTGCCTTTTGTAGAAAAGGTTCCTGCTTTTAAATATGGTGCAGGCTAAAGCAATATTCTTCCTCTTCCTCCAATAGATACCACCCCAGAGATAAAAATCCAGCGTCCTGAAGGTTTACCTGGACAATGTAAAAAAACTCTCAAGCTCAAACTGTGTACAGAGGCTGAAATGCCTAACATTCACATGGCGTACCGCTTCCTTATTGACTGCTACCATTTCGGGTCCGAGGAGCCTGCATTTCCCCGTGAACAAACACCTGGAACAGCAGCAAGCTTCTACAGAGATTTCACCTTCTCTTTTTGACTATAAATGTGATCAAAATCCAAGTGAAAAGAAATATTTGGGCCCCTAAATAATTTTGAAAGCTATAGCGTTCAAATATAAAGTGTCTGACCTAAAAAAATAGTTTCAGTGAGTGCATTTTAGCTTGGCTTCTCAGAATGAACTAGAAAGCTAGGAAAAAGTAATATATTCTCTAAAGATATGGGATTTAGATGGGTTGTATGTTTTTTAAAGCAAGTTCCACAATTCACCTTCAAAGTCCAGGTTAAATTAGTAAATCCTTCCTGTTGTTTTCATGAGGAAGTACGACAGCACTCTAATTTACTTTCTTCATCATCAGCTAATGATGTTATTTCACAGCTCCTGATTTTCTAAGCCTCATCTTGCAAAGAGTACGCTTCTTGTAGAGCGAACCCTTGTTTCACCAAGGTTTGCGGCTTACTTACACGAGTCTTTCTCACTCAGATCGACACTTTCACACTCAGAATTCTCTTAGAAGGAAACAGTCTCCTTATCTGGATCCCGGGCCGATGAGGTCCACATGGAGTCAAATCTTCAAGAATATACAAATATACTATATGGATAATATAAAAGTTTTCCTAACCTTGCCTTTAGCAGGAGAAGCTGTTGCAACGAAAACCACGGGTTTTAAATCAAGAGAATACTGTAGGAAAATTATCCATAGGGCTCTGTGGGATTTATATGAACTCCAAATAAGCCTAGTCAAAATAAAAAGTACTTTTCATGAGCTTGTTCTGAAGTATTTAAGCAAGCAAAACATGTTGATTTATTTGACACAGCTTCTGAATTTAAAAGACTTTGCATCTGTATTTCAACAAAATAAATAGTTAACAGAGATAATACAGAGGGGTACCTCTTCCACAGAATCCGTAAACCTCTGTGTGGGACTTCATTTACTGGAATTTCAGCAGAAATTTCTTACTTCATCAGAACATCCTTTGGATGGAATTCACATCACTTAGTGCATAATAAGAAACCAGAAGTTCGTGGTGGTTTTTTTGTCAGAGTTCTAGTGAAACATCCACACAGTTTAGCCATAGGCACTTTCTCACTCTGCCCCCCCCCCCCC
>Ga0181612_128972_pt1 | contig 21266 bp, 6 predicted proteins | sample HoacroProtozoa21_FD_119630 | JGI IMG/M metagenome (GOLD analysis project Ga0181612, IMG submission 119630) | Hoatzin crop microbial communities from Cojedes, Venezuel. Combined Assembly of Gp0051906, Gp0051904, Gp0051908
GATCCACAGTCTTAGTCAAACAAATAAGTTTTAAATTCAAATTTTCTTAAATGTTGAGTGTTTTGATTCTGTGTTTCATTTAGGCCCAGCACAGCATCAGAGTCAAGCTGAACAAGGATTTAAGTTTGAAACCAGGATCTAGGGTTTGGCCCTGTCCCCAATCAGTTGCATAAAGCTGGCTCAGGGATTTATAAAAGTCTCTGCTGAACATTGTGAAAGATGGATGAGGTGAAATTCCCAGGCACAAAAAATAGGGAGGTGTAATAAGTTACTGTATAATGTACTAAACTCAAAGACACAGTTTATTCCATTCAGACACAGCCAAAAAAGCCACTGATGCCAAAAATCCTAAGGAAATATAAGGTTAGTTTTGAAATTTTTGGTTTACTTCCAAATATTTTCCATCTTCAGGCACACAGCTAGCCAGAGCCTATAAAAAGTGTGGAAACTAAAACATTAAACCTGCCACGCTGACCTCCCATTTGTAACACCCTTATGTGATGGGAAAGGTTCCCCCACGCAGTCTCTCCAGTCTCTGGAGCTGCAGGGTCTGTCTGCTGGACCTCACATTGACTTTGTCACGAGATTGTATGCAGATCATGGGACTGCAATTAAAGTAAATAGGGAGACAAAATGGGCATGTCTGTCATACACTCTGTGAGCAACTGCTCAGAGGTACAAATTTATGTCAGCTGATACCTGAAGCAAAAGGTAGAGTCCCTGATCTGAACTTGTGTCCTTCAGGAATATTAATTCTCTGCCTCTCTGAGGAGTGTTCTTGCCCATACACTTCTCTAATTTTGAGGAAAGTGCTATTTCTATGTTTTGGAGGCTTCATGACAGACTCATCTAGCTTTCAGGTGGTATATTTCAAGTGAGCTAATGTACTTTGGTGCTTTGAAAATCCCTTGTAGTAGCAAGTATAACAGATGCCCTCCAAGAGCTATTTGCGAAGCATGTGCATTTTATTAATGTTTATCCCATGATTTATAATGCAATACAAAATGCTGTGTTACCGGATGGGCGACCTACTACTCAGAACACTGAATTCCAAAGAAAAAACACAGATGTTGCCATGACAAAATCTGTCGTTTGAAACGTATTTCCTCATTCTCATGAATCTCAAGCTTCACTAGTACAGTCTAAGAAATCTAAAGCAAGTGTATGGGCAAACAGCTATTTCTCTTCAGATACTTCCAGGCTTAAAACCTGACTCATTATAAAATGGCTTTGGATCACTTCAGTTCATCTGGTGAACCGTCTATGAGGGCTGAGTTAATCCATCTGAACCCTTCTGCTCATTTCAACTGCTGTTTAACATTTTGATCTGACAGTTTAATGCTATTCCATCACAAAATATATGTTCCCACTGAAAACAAACATTTTTCATATTAGCAATAGAGCCGACTTCAAGGGATGAGGTTATCATGAGGCAATTACACCCCAGAGGGATTACAGGCACTTATATCATGATAACCTTATCTTCAGTGTGCCTTATTAAATAATTACAAGACTGCCAAAGCCAAGTATAAATACCCATAAGCTTCTCTGCTATGGGCTTATCACTAAATAAAGGTAAATGTTTACGTGAGCCTGGCAGCCTCTACCACGTCTGCTAAGGCGTCTAAATAAACCTCAGCTTTCCATTTAAATGATGACAAATGGTAAATGTTGAACTGGCTTTGCTCTAACAGGACGTTTGCCATTAGAGTAGGACCTGCACTGAAGATTGAGCTCTTTCTCAAGATTTGCAGAACCTTTTAGATTGGAAGAGATCCCTACAGGCTCACTCACTGCATTATGAATCCCTGTCGAAGTCCTCTGCAGTGCATAGGCCTATGATGATAAAGTTTATATTAAGAATGGCTCTGACTTAGAAAATCATTGCTCATAATTTTGTTTCCAGTGCTGTTTTCAATACCTGCAATTTCAATACCAGCTGTTTCAATACCTGTCGGTTACTCTGTGACAAACCATGCCTCCTCATTCCACTGTGTAGTTTGGCAGAACTGTGCAATAGGTACTCCTGGAAAAGCAGAAATGAAGGATTTCTATGCACACATATTAAAATTTCAAAACCATTGACTTTTTTCGTGTTCACAGACCTTTTCTCTCCACTTTCCATTAAAATTTTAGTGACTGGATTTACTGGCAAAAAATAAATTTTAAGCTTCAGTGATCCAATACTCACCAAAAATAAATTAGCAATGATATGTGATAAATCCAGCCCACACTGGTTGCTTTTATGACTGTAATTAAACAGGAAAATAAAATTCTAAATCATCCCCAACACTGATTTTTTTAATGTGTCCAGCCATGTAATTGTATTTCTTTTGTTTAAAAATGCTTCTTTCTCTATATGATGCTAACAATACCAATAATAGGTAACAGTAACAAACCATAGTAAGAGCAATGCCACTAGAGTAGTCCAGTCGTGAAATTCAGTTGCAACGTATTTCCAAACTACTTACAGAAACAGATAAATGTCATAAGCATGTCAGAAGAACTGGGAATAGTAAATCAATCTGAGAATGGCTGGCACTGAGAGCAGACAGAGTGAAGAGGTGTTTGCGGCAAAACTATCCCATGTTCCATGATACACATAAACCAGCAGATTTTACAGACTACACAATGAGAAGCAGATTAGAAGCAGAATTCATTTAGCTATCCTGCAGGCAGGAGCGGGAAGAAGAGAAAATTATTCTCATAAATGAGGAACATGGAAAGAGAGAAATAGTTCGCTTACAGAGAATGAGAAGAGCAAAAGAGTCAGAGAGTATGTAATTTGTAACATGGACAAGGGCCTCAAAACAGCGTGTTTTTATGGCTTCAGTGTTTTATAACGAATCAGTAGATCTTAATTAACAATGTGACCATAGGAAAAGAAACATAGTAAATGATGGGAATTTGCCCCAATAAGCAGTGGAAATTTAACCTGATTAAAATTTAAATCAAGGTAAAATTATGTGACCCCTTTTGGTTTCCTGTCAGCAAATCAATTCCTTCTGGGAATGTGACATACATGAACATTTCAAGAAATTCGACATGTTGTTAGGTTTCCCACATCCAGCAGTCATTTGAGATAAAATATAACCATATTCTCACCTTCAAGTATAGATCCTGCTTGTCAAAATGGACACAAGTTTGAACTTACAACCTATTCTGTTCCCAAAGTTTCACTTTTTTGAGAAGACATGCTTATTCCATTCTTAAAGATAGTTCTGGTTACAAGAAGGATATTTATGTAGTGTATTTATTTTTCATAAATCCTCAGTACCCAGAACTGATCAAACATATCCTTTTCTAATTGCTTATAGACTGACAGCTACCAGTGTATTAATCACTCAGCTTGCTCAGTACGACAGTGCAATTTACAGGTCTGTGGTCCCTTGTGTCCTCTTGTTTTCCTTTCTGAAAATAACTCCGTGTGTAACAGCAATAATTTTGTCCAGGTTTTTTTCTTTCAATTTCTTGACTAAACTTTACTGCAATGAAATCTCAGAAATAATTTACTTCCTTGCCTATGTGTTCAACATCACACAAGGAGTGTAATAAAGCTTTCCTTGCCTGAAAACTAAAATATTGTCCTATTAATTCTTTTAAGGGATGATTCTGTTATATTTAGACTGAGATTCCTAAACCTGAGTCATAGCCTGATGGTCTCCATACCATTTCAATGCATACAGTAACTATGTTTGCCTATTTATACCATTCTGGAAAGCTAAATTAGACAGCTTTACTCCCTTGAGAGAGCAGGCAGTATCTCTGCACACCTGTAACAGTCAAAATTCAACTTACATTCAGAAGGAAAAAAAAAAATATTAAAAAATATTCACAGAAAAATAGCACATTTATCACAGACAGAATGAAAAATGTGATTTGACAACCCCTGACCTGTAAGTTACCTAAAGAGAGCATTTACTTTGTCCTATGTTGCAGAGATGTCTCTTGTCTTTTCAGCAGATGGTTTTGTCCAGTCTTTTCTTCTCAAAGACTTTGCTTCTGGGAGCAGTGTCCATGATAACCAGAGAGCAGGAAAAGGATCTCAGCAACATCATCAGCTTGAGCAAGCCCTCCCTCTCTTCCATTCTGCATGGTAATGCTTGTTCCCTTCCTGTTACTACCCCCGCAGTGTCCTCTTGCTGGAGCATCTTTCTTTTATTCAACAGCCCGGGCTGGCTTCCTGCACAGCCACACAGACAGCAGCACTGGTACAAGTGAAAGGTGATGCACAGATAAGAATATGCAGCCAGGCCACGGGCTGGGGAAGAGGGAAGAAAAGAAGAGCACAGCACACAGGGCCTCAGGAAAAGCTAGTCTCTGTAAGCATCGTCAGTATTTCCTGGGAACCAAAGACACAGCACATGAGATGAAGTCTTTGAAAGAGGTGATATGCCATCCTATTATGGTCTGTGAACAGTGCAGCTTTTCTCATCAATCTGGTTTCCTTCATACTAGAATGTATAGTGGAGATAAAGTTGCCTGGACCACTGACTCAACTTTGAAAGAGAGGTCTATCTATCGACTAGAGTATGTCCATGAAGGTTTTTATGCATTTCTTGGTGGATCATATTTAAGAAATTCATGTGGTGTTACCAATCTTATTATATCTATATTTGCATTGTAAAAACACTGAAATTGTGTTCCATATTTGAGTTAGAGTTTAAAATAACAAGGTGGAGCCAGTGGGAGTTAGCTATGCAATCTTCTAGGCATTATTGAACAATATATTCTAAGCCATGATGAGGAAATGATGAAGAGGAATGATCAGTTTTTCAGGCCTCGATTTATTATAACATAGGCAGCTTTTGCTCCTTTGCTACACTATAGGCTGTGACTGTGCAGCAAGAGGATGTATTTTAAATTACATTCTGAGAATTTTTTGTTCTCTAAACTATATAGATAGATGCAAAAAAATGGACAGTCAGTGATTTTTCGAAATTGATGCTATTATATATTGATCAATAGCGTGATTACACAGGAAATATAAGTAATAAGATTTAAAGCTGTTCTGTGTAATTTTACCAGTGTTTCTTTGAGAGAACTGCTCCACAGGTCAAAATTATGTGAACTCCCTCATTTTCCTCCAGTCCCATTAGAGCTCAGCTCTCTCCCCCTTACCCTCAAGCACCATACATATTCAGTACAGTCTGTATGCCCAGCTCACACTGTGTAGATCATTCGCTATCTGCATCTCTTTCCCTCAATGTACATCCAATAATAACGTCAGTCATTCTACAAATAGCATGTCTAGCTGCTATATAACTCCCCCTTTTCATAGCAGGCCTTGTCTTATTCTACTTTCCATCTGGGAGAAGGGAGGCAGACAGCACCTCTTTTTTTACTCTTCAGAATTTTCACAGCTTGCACAAACAGTTGGTGTTCCTGAAGACTTAGAAGACACCAGCGGCAAAATGAGCAATAAGAGCTTCATATTCTTCCTTGGAGTAAGTTCTGGCTAAAGACAAAGAACCAGTGGGACCAAACCCACTTCTTTTGTCTACCTCAGCTCATGTATTTTGTATTTCAAGTAATTTTCCCTCTGAGGGAGGCTGGCAAAGAAAAATGACTGGTGAGGCAGTTTTAAATTAACTAAACTGTCTAAGGGGAAAATAATGTAAGGATGACAAAGCCAGCAAAGTAATAGTTTAAAGTGTTAAGGATTTTGTGTGATGAATCCTATCTGTATAATAACTGTAAATTATTAATTTACTCAAATTCTTTCCTATTGTCTAGAAAATTTGCCCAGTTTCATCCCTTAAAGAACATATAATCCAGAGAAAACTCATAGCATCAGAGATTTGTAGCATTGCTGCTACGTACAACAAGCTAAATCTTATCTATCTGAATCTTTAATTTTGTGAAGAACTGTACCATGTTTCTTGAGAGTCACAATTAAAGGCCCGAAATGGAATAGTGTGGGGTAAGTACCTCAAATCACCATGCCTGAAAGAGTCGGTAGCACAATTACTGGTTACTGCTGTCCAGTTATCACTGATGTCAAGAAAATACTCAGGAATAAGGTTCGATCTACTGGGCCCTAGCCTTTGTTGGCACAACCCTTTTGTGTCTGCAGTAGACCTGTGGCAAGGAAAAATAGCTGCAAGTCTGTGTGTCTTGAATAAAACCTGCAGGATTTTGTCTGTTATGCATTTGACATCCCTATGGGTCTAATTTGGCTGTCAGGTCATGGTCTGAATAAGCAGCACCAGCACAGGTGTGGCCCCACAAAGTTTTCTAAATCAGTGAGAAACACTCTTCCTACTCTCTATAGAAGGGAACAGCCATTTTTCTGATGGCTTTTGGCAGTAATGGATGATCGCTCCTTAAGCTGGCTCGGTTAACTCTGGGTAATAAGGAGAGTCAAAGTTTTGCCCCCAGGTGTTTGACTGACCTCTCACCAACAGCTTATCTGAGGGAAGAGTGGTGCCATCCGCTTGCTTGGATGGGCTCTATGACTAGCATTTGCAAACTCTTGAGGGTGGTCATGCAACTGAGATTATACCCTTGCCCTATGTATGCAACCATTTTCTTTACAGCAGCCTGCAGTAGTATTAGAAGGGAAATTAACTTGGCTGCAGCTTTTTTGTAGCAACTGTAGTGAAAAAATTCTCCAACAAATAGCAAAATGGAATTGAACCCACAAAAAAATAAGTAGCAAACTGTATAGCTACCTAGCTGACAATGTCCATTTAATCACTAAAACTCCTGATGTGTATTTTAAGAAACTAGCATTAAAGTAGGACAATTTATTTTGGAAGATGTATGATAAACACATTAAAATTTCAGCACGGTGCCTTTCACAATTCAGTCAGATATGGATTTTTTTCTGTCTTAGCTGCATATTTAGTTCTTTAAACAACATCCATTTTCAATGTGTTTCTGTTTTTAAATTCACTAGGGACCTGTGTGAGGATCTGGAGTACATACATGAAACATTCAGGACCAAATGGACCAAAAAGATTACAACACTAAGGAGGACACCTAAATTAAACATTTATTCAGCAATGATGTAATCTGGTACTTGTCAAACAAACACACAAAAAGTTTATTTGAAAATGGAAAAGATGACATCCAGTTTCACAGACTCTCTTTCAAGATGAGGGTTGTAGAAAAATTTCAGGATAGTTCTTAGCTAATAGTACGTGCAGAGGCATCACATGACACTTTATGTATGGAGACATCTATTTTGATTTCTAATGCAGCTGCTTATGTCGGTAACCATTCATCAGTGTGAATAAAATATTTTTAACCTGTCTCTTCAAATTTTGCTTATTACAGTCTAAAAGATAATACATTCACTCAAAGGGAGCATTTAGTATAAAATTTGTAACAAATTAGCAATTTTGCAAACATTACTGGCTGTTTACCTCCAGAGCATATACGTGCTGGTAACGTGCAAGATAAACAATCGCTCTCGCTTTCAGCAGCATACAGTTTCAAGACATTTCAATGTTCAATATCACTGAAGGACAGATTTAGGCATGCACAATACACATACTTGATGCCAGATCTTTAGGAAGATTAATACCTAAAGTCATGAGCTCTTTTGAGAACCAGACTACCTTGTTTGAGTCTGAAAGGGGTACTGGGCCATCTGAAGTTTGAGCTTTGAAAAGGCTGACTAAGAAGTTTTGCAAATCAGGAGATAAACCCCCAAAATGTGGCTACTTTTGTACTTCCACACTAGGGTATAGTGGTGGAAGTACTAGGTCGTTGTTGCAGTTTCCTGTGCCTGAGTTTAATATAGCTTTAATTTTTAGCACGTTATGGATGTGACTTTTAATTTGTGTGTTTAATTTATCAGGCTGCTTTAATTTAGGCCAGTAAAAGTGAGCTAAGCTGACAATCTCCTTTGGCTGGAACTCATCCTTATGGACCTGGTTTTGCTGCATCACGTACTTACAGGCATCATTCGCTTTGACAGAAAACCACGTTTAGTCAAGAGCAGCAGCTTTCAATGTTCAGTACTATGAGTCCAAACGATCAACTTCACAGAGTTACAGTGATGCTTTTGTCACCTGACAGATGGATTTTAATCTAAAGTAATTGGAAGATGTAAACCTGACTACCTATTTTGGTATCTACAGAGTGTACTAGTCTGAAGGTAGACCCATGCAAGGAGGAGAGGCTCAGTTCCATTATTTCCAGAAGACTGTCAGAGTCACAACTGGATTTAGTATCACAGCTTTTATTGTAGGGTTTTTTTGCTTTGAATTTGTCAGAAATTTTGCCACTCTGCCAGGTGGTTGAGAAATACCTTTACAAAACAAGACAACATTTATTAGTCATTCAAAACATATCTAAGATTAGACCAGAGAGAAGTAACAAAGCTTTCATGACCCTCCTGGACATGGAACAACCTCTCTCCCTGAGGCCAAAAGAGTCACAATTTCATTCTGGCCACTGTGGGAAGCACTAGTGCTCTTGCCACCTCTTTCCTTCTTTGTTTTATACCAAGCCTGGATACTTTAACATATTTCATTCCCTTTGGCTAAAAATTATTGAAGTATAACTTTCTATCATATCACCTTATAGTGTATATGGAAAGTAACTTGTTTACTAAGTGATGATTCTCATTAGAGCAGTCATTGTTATCAATATCACTCTCTCTCCTCAGAAAGAATGTTTTTTAGCCTCAGTAGATGACCAGATAACAAAAGGCATAGAAGGACACTAGCCACAAGTTTCCTTCACTAAAAAAAAAAAAAGGAAAGAAGAAAAGCATTCTGTATATTACCTGTGACAGTCAGATCAAACCATGCAGTGGTTTTGAATACTGGAAACTTATAGTGCGAGCACCAGATGTGTTAGTACAGGCACTAACATAAAGGAGACCTAATATATTTTTCTGTGTAAGCTAAACCAGTACTGTATTTGTACTCTCAAAAAGCAACCAATAGATTAAAAACAGCCTTCATATTTTTCATATGTTTGTAGATCTTTTAAAAGTACGTGTGAAAGCAATACTTTGTAAACTCAATTATAACAAGAGGAATATGCCAATTAAATCCCCTTTCTCTCATAAAAAATGTTGAAACAATTCCTTCATATTCTACCATTGGGTTAGCAACTTCACACTCATGCGATGTTGTTCAAGCCTTTTCATGCCTCACCTAGCAGTAGTAATTCAATTCAATGACTCTGTTGTACCCTGCATTGCAGAATGTCAGAATGTGTTTCATGCAACGTCAGTCGTGTGCTAATTTGACAAATTATTTCAGATTCAAATAGTGAGAATTCCTTTGAGGATATTTAAACTCAAAGCACAAAATACACATTTGCTTCCCAAAACTCATGCTTTTTAACTCCAGAACTAGAATGAGCAATGCCAATTTCACAACAGATGTCAATCAAGTTACGTAGGGATTCTTGACCTCCCTTCCAGGAGGAAAATATATGCGCAGCATGTATACTATATGCTAAAACGTCAGAGGATGTTACTGGTTTTAGAAATCTGACAACTCTAAGCTCTGAAGAAATGTTCTTCCTTGAAAATAAATGTATGGTGTCTGAAAACACAGTCCCTACATCCCTGTAAAAGTTCTGTGAACTTAAGATTTTTAATTATTTTTGTGATCCAAAACTCACTGAAGTCAAATATAGCATTTCTCTTTTTGAATGGCATAAGAATAACTTGATAACAGGAAAGCAGATTTTCTCTGTTACTCATTGTTAACTTACTATGCTTGATTATAAAAGAAGCAACAACAGTTTTTCTCACTGTGTTGATCTTTGACATATCTTTCATCAGTTATTGCTAGAAAAGACCAACATAAATGTTTAAGTAAATTCAGAAATAAGCCTCAGACTTCCAAAAATGTTAAACATCTAAAGCCATTTTATCACAGCAATTAAAACATCCTATAATAATTTACCTTCTTGAAGAGATAGATGTATCTGAAATAGAGACAACACAAAGTTACAATAGTAGTTGATTTGTATTATATGGAGGTTAAAAAATTTCTAGAGGAAGAAAGAAAAGGAGGGTGTATTCTAGTAACAGCACCTTTTGTTCTTCTGCAAATCACTTACGCCCCATGACAGACCCTTGTTTTCCATAAATAGTTTCTGTAGAGCCCCCCTCCCCCACCCCACCTTTTTTTTCTCCACTTCGGGTTTTACACATCTTGGGATGAAACAGAAGGCTCACACTGGTTGCACCCTATCTGCTACTATACTGTTATAAACCTTAAGGGAGAAAAGTCTAGAGCTGAAAGGTTATAACTCTAACTCCTATTTCAAGAATGTAATCATTTATAGGAACTGCAGAAAGGTAATTTTCATAATAATAAATACAGTTTAACATGCTTATAGCATCATGAATCACCTTTCAATCTTTGGCATTACGAGCAACAACTGTGCAGCAATAGCATTACCTCTCTAAGAGCCATTGATTCCATATACAGCATTTATACCTTCCAACAGTCTGATCCTGAAACACATGTCATGGGATTTATATCAGATGTTAACATGTAAGAAGTTTCATTGCATAATCAAAAATTGAGACCTGTAAAACTAACCTTAAACACCACTGACAGATCTGTTGTCCATTCAGTTCACTCTCACCTCATGAAGCTAAGTACAAGCACACGTATTTAAAAGATCTTGTAAAGATGATAAACACCACATAAGTGTTAAAAAGCCCACAAGGGAGTCATCGATTTGAAGAAGGGAAGTTAAGAAAAAGCATACATGTATATATATAAAACAATCTAAGTTAGAGGGAGCATATGATATATATCTAGCATAATTTCCCCAGATTTGTAAAAAGACCTCACACAGCAAACTGAAGGGAAGTTGGTTTTCTTTAGAAGACAGCACAACTGGACATGTGTAGTCATAGAAGTTATGTTATTTGTGGGTGGAATATATTCCACAATAGAAAATACTTGCTTTTCCACTAATTATTTACATCTGATTAGATGTTAAAAATTACTCTGTGGGGAAATCCTTGTCCCGTTTTTAAACTTTATCTCTAAATATTACTCTTTTCAAGGTTAGTTTAAAATATAATAACACAAAAAAACCTTTACTTTGACAGAAGTTTTTGAAATGTCCTTTTCTGCTCATCACTATCCATCATATTTGTTAAGGTCATATTGTGTCACATCTGACATAACTCAATGTGACATTATAGTTCATAACCCAATACACTCCACTGAGTGATACTGTCCGATGAGTTTGTGCTAGACCTGTAGAAAGCAGTGCACCAGATAAGCAAACCTGAAAATGAACTAAACCTTCAGAAGTCCTCAGATGGTTGCTGCAAGGTTCCCTGTAAGGACTTGATCTTCATTTCTTGCCTGAAGGAACAGGCAAGAAAAGTAGAAATCCAATGTAATTAGAATCACAAAAACGCCAGATCACCAGTGTTCATTCGGTCAGCTGTAGGGGTAAAACTTTCATAGCAGGAGCCACAGCTTTTCTTACATTTCTTTATTAATTGTTGAAAACATCAGTATGGTTTGTTCTTTCATGATAAAAATGTTGGTACTCTGAAGCCATGGATCATCCAAGGCCTACCCCATGCCTCTGCTGTCTTCTATGTGGTTAATAAACTGAAAAGATGCTACAAGACCTTTCCCAAGCTCTTCCATTTCCAGGACTTTCTGCGAAAGAGGCACAGATTTCTACATGCAGTGAAGTTCCACTATGGTTTGTAGTTTCTAACTGAACAAAACATCATTGACCCTACCCCCCAGCTGCCTCACGTGGTCCTGCTCTCTTACCTGGGATTCCAGACTTACACAGGTTGCAGACAGGCAGCAGTGGGAAGCATGCCGTGCTTTCCATGATTCACCAGCCTAGACACAGAGACATCAATGCCTAAAAGTTAACATTTGGAACATCTCCAAAGGCAGCAAAAGAACAAGATGAGAGATCATTCCAGTTAAACCTCAGTGAACAAGGAAGGTTTAAGTAAACCCCATTACCTTTTCAGTAATGGGGACTTCTTGTTTGCCCACCTTTATTATGGAGAGTAATACCAAGCAAAATGTCGAAGTCATTATGAACCAGAGTTACAGCCATGCCGTGTGTTCATGTCATGCTAAGCCTATCCCATTATAGTAGCCTCAAACATGTACCTTCTGTTCTGACTAGGAGTGCAGCAGAAAGCATAAAATTTTTTCTGTGATTTAACAGTTTTCAGTTCCTCCAAGTTTTTAATGTGTGTTTTGTTAAAAACACACACACACACACACACACACACAAACACAAAATCCAAACCACTTCAAAACACTGTTTTCATCACCTGGATTTTCCTTTGATTTTACATTCTTCATCTTATTGAGGCATGCACAGTTCCAAGGACTCCAACTTCAGAGTTTGATAAAGGAGGAAGAAAGGAAATTTCAGGTTTGAATCTTACTTTGGTTCTGCAGATTCCCAGGAATCAAAAGATCTCAGTAGAAAAGTTGCTAAACCTTAGTTAGTTTCCCTCAGTAATAGTCTCTATGATAAAAAACAATGTTTCTAGATGTAGGTTCAGACAGTGACAATGTAAACCAAAATGTATTTACATCAACATCTATTTTTTAGAATTAATGTTATGAACAACTTAAAGATGATATGAAAAGATATCAGGTCTTCATCAAATATAAACAAGTGTGTATATCACTAGTAAACAAAAGTATTCTTTAAAATAATTTTAAACACATTGTGTAGACAAATATTAATGCTGAGCAGGGAGCAATGTTCATACTAGTTTTACATAAAAACAAGATTTGAAGAAACTAGTGCTGAAAAAGTAATATTTAGGTATTTGCTACAGTGCAAATTAAAATACAGTTCTAATAAATGCACTTGTAAAAAACATGAATTGTTATATCTTCGGGTTTGGAGAAAGAACAAATATTCACATGGTCTCCTCAAGCACTGGAATTTATCTGTGAGAAGCTTGACAGAATAATAGTACAAGGAATTGCCAATTTTTTAATGCCATTGTACAGCATGGCTTGTGAATTATTCAGTGAATCAAACTGCCCATGGATAATTCAAAAATAACATTTTCTGGGTACCAAACAGCTCATCCAAAACATCCTTTCTGTTTTACTGAGTTATTTTTTTATTAATTTGAAAAATAACCAGGGTGACTTTCGTGAAAGAAAATATCTATAAGTAGCTTCAGAGAAGAGTATTACAGTACAGACCTTACGTACCTATTTCTTAATTCCTCTCTGCTGCTAAAGCAGCCCAAAACTGCAATAACTGGAAAAACAATGAGAAAGTAATCAAATCCAGAGAGAAACAGTTCAGCTGCAGTCAAAAAAACCTGCACAGACAGAAAAAGTAGATGTTTGGATGGTATCATAAAAAAAGGCTGTGTCCTGACCTGTGTTTGGGCCTGTTTCTAAGCCTGATGATTACCAGTTTAAGCGACTAATTGCCTGACAATGATCGGAGTAAGACTAGCAGCCTTAAAGAGAAGTCAAAACCTAGGGAAAGACACAAAGTCCAAATCAAGATCCATATGTCCCAAACAATGTTTTCTTGGATTTGATATTATGGCTGTGATTCATTTCTTCCCGCAACATAGACATTAAATTGCTTTATTTTAGGCAAAGTGAGTGGAAATGAAGGGGAGAAATCTCTTCCTTCAGCAGTACTGTGTTGCTCTGCAGCTGAGCTGTTAAACTTTTATATAGAATACAAACAACATTCTGCTCCAGTCATAGCCTGCGTGGGAAAAAGCAAAACCATTGGATTCCTTTACTAGTGTTTTCCTCTTTGCACTATTGGATTCAAAAAAGAGGGGTGTCAGATTTTTCCCCATTGAAAATTGCCCGGTCTGGAAGATTTAAGAAGAAAGGCAGTGTAAGAAGCTTCTTTTCCTGTCACTGGGTTAGGGATATGTTAGATGCTCAAAAAAGAAATGGCTTTTTTCTGCATGGCCATTTAACCACACACCCTACTCTGACTGATGACACTTAAAACAGCTGATAAAATCCCATGGGCCCCCGGGTCAGCATTGCCTGGTGAGATAATCAGAATGTTCCTTATAGCTCCTCATGAACAAATTGTAACTTTGCTAAAAAGACAGAGACAGAAAACCAGGAAACAAACGCTGTGATGGGTTTCAGGATAATTTGTATTGAAATAAATGGGATTTCTGCCCCTGGAATCAGTGTCCAGATTTTCACCCAAAACACTTATGAAAGAAACAAAATAAAATGCTACACGTTACACTGAATGTAAGTGAAGAAAGTAAACTTCAATTGCTACAGTTTTGCTCCGCATTCACCATAAAGGTAACTGCGCACTTTCCACAAATAGCTCTGAAACCTCATGTTACTTGTGGAGAAAGTGGAAGCAACTTCCCTGTTTTTTCATGACCTCCTGAGGTCTCTAGTTTGTATAATTCTTTACTATATCCAAATATTCACATGAGTCAAAACATATAATGAGACTTCTCATTCTTTCATACACTGATGCAAATCAGGGAGCAGGTCTTTTAAAGTCAAAGGTGGCATACTGATGTAAAGGTGCTGCAAGGAAATATAGCATCAGTGATGTAATCTAACCAGGGGGGGATGGGAGTGGGGAATAAGCATGCTAACATTGCATGCAGCAGGGCCATGAACAAAGAGCATTCCATGCAGATGTAGGATCATCAGGTTAAATATCACCAGCTCCATGGAACCACTTTGGCAGCCTAAATCATGTAGGAGTTATTGGCTTAAAATCCATTTTTAAAAATGTAGGAAAAATATCTATTAAAAAATTAGAAGTATATACTCCTTTTTCTCCCAGATGGCTGCAGTTATATCTTACTTCTGACATTGGCCTCATTTCTAAAATGCTTGCAATTCCTATTAGCTTTAGCCAAAATTGTCATTACTCAACTTGATAGTGTTTGTTGATGATGTTCAAACAGATCTCTGTGCCAAGGAAGATGCAACCACGGACAGTCTTGAATAAAAAAATAAAAAGCGTATACATGAGGAAGGACAAGGGGGAGGTTCTGCGCACTACCATTCTTGGCTAACAACACAGCTGGACTGCAGCACCATTTCTTTGAAACCAAAATGTTGCATAGCTGTTTCATGGACAGTTACAAGCACCCTTCAAAATCCACCCTGTGAGGAAGATGTGAATGTCCATCTTGTGAGAATACAGTCTATGGAAGGAACAAGCGCAGTGCTGGCCTTTTGTCCTAGCTAATAGACATAAGCTAGCAATGAGGTTTTCCACAATGAAGTCTTCCACTGTAATGGTCCAGCACAGAAGGATAATTGCAATACTCTTCACCACAAATTTTTTTCTATGGACATTGGCAGCAGCAGGAGCTTCTTCGTAGTCTGACACGAGAGTAATCTGTCATTCAGGTAAGAGTCTTAATGTTGTCTTTAATCTTTGCTTTGACAAGCTTAATAGTTGCCTCCTCTCCAAGGTCAGTAACCACTTTCTGATATGTTGTCAAATTTTCATTGGAGTAGGGAAATTAATCTGCAAGTCTCCTCAATTCCCAGCAGTTCTGTGCTTTCCTCAAATTAATGTATTGAATGGGCAGTATTTAGTATAAACAATTCCTACTCCAGAACATATTAATGTGCCGAACAGCTGAATTTCTGAAAAGATATCTCCTAAATTTATCTACTGATGTCCTAGTTCCTTCTTATTGAAGAAATGTCCTGAAGTCAAAACATGTGAACAAAAATAAAGACAAAATATGGACATAAACTTGGATTTAGATTGTAGCCTCTGGTAAGGCAATTTCTAACAGTTTTAGGTTTTATAAACCAAGAATGTTTCTAGATTCTAGGTTTTTCATAAAGAACAGAATAACAGGCTACAACACTAACCCACAAAAGGGACTGACTTATCCTGTAATGTGCGGTAATATGTAAGCAGTGCACCTTCCCATTATGGACCATTTGCATTGTAACCTTCCTCCGTATATTAATATACAAAATTTGCTGTATTATGGTAATTTCCCATTCAGGGGAAGAAAGAGATTGAAATACTTAATTCCTTGGAAAAACGGCTGCTTTCTTGAATCCCATGATTATGGTGGAAATCTTATTCTGCAGACATATCATTGGTTTCATTGTGCCACTGAAAAATATGTAAAATATAATTTCTTTTTAAGTGTAGCTGTTTTGTCCAGCCTTATCAGGGTATCTTTCTAAGGATAGGAGCAAATTTTGTTTTATTCTTTTGGAGAAAAAATGAATGGAAGTTATAGTTAGACAAAAATTAAGTAATCTTTATGTAACTAACACATTCAACATAACTGCTGACCCGTAGTGGTTTTAATTATTCCAAATGGTGAAAAATAATTAAGCTGATTTCTCTAAGTATCATGCATCGTACCCTGACATTTTTCTTCTGTCATTGTCACTGAATGAATGGGTATTTAGAGTGCCATTTGACAGTGCATTTGATAGCACTCTCACCTCCTGCCTCTGCTATAATTAAGGACCAGTTAAATTTAAATCCAACCTTTGTATCTACATATGGAAGAATTATTGAAGACTCCTTTTAAAAACAAACAGAAGTTTTAAATATTAGGGTGAAAAGATATCATTTTGCTAATGACCAAAGTTATGAGATGCTAAAGATTGCTTATTGAGCTTAGAAATTCAGATATTAACAAAGAGAAACATAGCTATGCTCTATCAATTCAGCTCTGTCTGGGAAAAAGAATTATACATTTTTTTAAATTAATGAAAATATATTTTGAATTCTATTATAATTAATGCCATTTTACTAAGATTTTGTTGAACTGTAGAATATCACTGGGCAAAACGGTTTTTTCTGCTTGCGGTTTGCAATTGGTAGAAGCCATAAAATGGACATGTGCAGAAAGTACAGTGCTAAAAGTTACAACACAGTAAACCATTAGTATAGAACACATTTTCAAACCTCTTTCCATTTCATACAAAAGAGTGACATCTATTTCCACCTTTCATTCAACCAAAAGCTTTCTAAGAATAAGAAAGAATAATGCTTCAAATTAACTGAATTTTACTGTATGGCATCTGAAGAAACTAAAATTTAGATATATTACGACTGCAACATGATGGTAGTTTTCTGGCCTTTATTAAACAAGTAATTTGTGAGTATGAAGCTGAAAGTGTGATCACAAAAAACGAATGTTTTCTATTTGAGCTTACCAGAACAGATCGATAGTGACAATGTCATTCCCTGTCCTTCTCTTGTCTCTAGAATGCCATGTACTGTACCCATGTAGTTTCTTTGTTGCTGAGAAGTAAACACTGAAATGTCATGTAAGTTTTACACTGAAAAATCATCAAAGTTGTGCACTGAAGCTGAAAGTTACTCTTCTGAGCTTTTTATGAACAGCAGCCTTTCACAATCATTCATCATGCCACCTTCACTGTGGACCTATTGATCAGGCAGGTGTATAAGAGAATAAAGAGAAGTGTAAGCCATTTCCAGTTACATGTAAATTGATTCATGAAGTCTGTCAAAGAACAAAATATTCAAAGGCATGACAATGTTCTGCAGTCACCGCTCAGCCCAGACAAGAACGTTTATTTGTATTATATATTGTATCAGTTCAATTTGCTAAACTGTTTATTTGACATTAAAATATGATGTAAGGAAGATTAAAAAGGCCAAATTGTAACATCCTCACTCAAAATGAGTAAGGTATTTTCTAGAGGCAGTGAGACAATCTACAGCACAGAATTAATAGGCATAGGAAAGCTAGGCAATACATTAATGAGAAGTGTGATAGCAAACTGCAAATATTTTGCATTTGTAATCACTGCAGAGTGAAAGAAATTATTAACTTTGATAAAATGTTGTGTGTGTATATTCTGCAATTGAAGAGTGTGTAATTAGAAATAATGACAATAAATTAGAATATATCAGGAAGAAACTGCTGACAATCATACTCATTATCTTTTAGGAAATTTCTCAAACTGACTACTTACACAGCATTTTCAATCTAGATTGGATAACAAAAAGACAGCAGCAGTAAACCTACAATTTTTAAATTGGCAGAGAACTGGACTCAATAACTTAATATACCAGATATTTTCTACCACGTTTTCATCAAGGGATATTTGACAGAGAAATGAGGTGTCAAAATGTTACCATACTGAATTATCTTTTCAGAATGTTGCTCACTGAACAATTTATCATCTAAATTTATTTAGGGAAAAAAAACCTCAACTTGGAAACTACCTGTGTTGCTAAACTGGGCTGAACTCTTTAGCTATATCTTTCATATAATTTTTGTCATTGTAACTAACACCGTGAGAAAGACTTACAAACAAGACTGGATGGAAGAATAAAACATGAGAGTGGAAGAAATTAATTTTAGTTATTTTTTACTGGTCCTTATTGTGGAAAACAATTGAAAAACAATATGAGTTATGAATATTATAGATCATATTTTCGTTTCATAGGAGCGACAGCACTGCAATAGAATCCCTAACTCAGCCACAGATGTAAAATCAAGTGTTGTGAGATCAGATAACCGAAGGAAATACCTACTTAAAAACAGACAGTGGGGCAGCATGGCTTTCTGGCATTCCAGGTCTAGCCTGAATAGTCTGTGTGGTAGAATTCAAACCAGAAAAATTTACTGTATAAAACACTTATTCTCTTAAATTATGTGGCCAACAGAGGTCAATAATACAGAGGATGCAGGGAAATCTGTAGTCAAAATAGTCACTGGATCTTTTGCCTTCAAGCTCCCTCCTGCTGCTAGCAGGGTCACTTCAACTTCCCCACAATGGAGTTACTCCTTTCAAGTATTTCATAAGATGAAGAAAAGCTGCAGGTGGTCATTTTCATCTCTCTTCTAATACTTCTCTTGCTTTCACAGGAAAATCTAAGTGATGTTACGAAAAACATGAAAAGCTTTGGATTCAAATTAATCTAACTTCATCAACTCTTGAGTGTTTTGTGAAAACATGAGCTTAAACTCCATTGGTTTGGATTCAAAAATACAGGTTTATGGCTCACCAGGACCAAACAGTAGGTGTAGCCACGACTGCAGCTAAAAACCAGTCCCAGTGAGACAGTTCTTTTCCCTCTTAAAGCAAATAGATGTTCAAGATGTGCAAACCAGTGAAGTGAAAACTGGTCCTTCTGGGATTTAGTAGAAGATTTGGCTAAAAGTAGACACACGTCACATCTGTGCTGCTGACTGTGATGCAGGGATGCTGCCATGCTATCTTCAAATTAGCTAGCTGAGATATCAGAAGCAGACTTGCTGAAGCAACACAGACTTAAAAATCGGATGCCCAGCCCACATGAGAAGCAGATTCAGCCCACATTGATTTCTTTGCTGCTTTGGCTAAGCCATTTCTTGTCTCTTTAAGCTATTTTGCAGTCTGCAGAGCAGACATGCCCACAGGCAAAACGTAAATGACTCAGTATTAAACCTTGAAGGTTAGAGGCAGAAATACTTCTGAGAACTTAAGGATGGTGGTGTTATGGGTAACACACTGATGATGTCTAACAATCAAAATGCATGTTGACATCAGATGATCCTTTTCTCCGGGCCTGCAGCCTTAACCTAGAGACCTTGGCCAAATATGTTCACCTCTGTGCTTTATTTCTAAAATGGGATAATTGCTTAACTATATATCCTGTTAATATTCAAGAAAATTATTACAACATTTTTATGTCACAGCAAACCTGAAGCACATCTGTAGCAAGTGACTGGTAAGGGATGTGTAGGGAAGAGGAAAAGAACAGGTCAGGTTCCCAGAACTTTCTCCCAGACTTTAGTGACCTGAAGATCCAAGAGGACTGCCAAAGAATTTTTCTTCTATAACATTTTGGGTCACTTTTTGAATTCATATAAACTTCTTAACATACGTCAAGTCCTGCACTGAAGTTAGTGTGAAAAAGTACTTTTAAAAAAAAAACTTTGCCTTAAGCAGTCGTTTCCTGATTTCATTTGATGTCTCCCTGACTCTTCTAGTGAAGGCCACAAGGAGAAGTCCTTCCCTGTGTATTTTCTCCGTGCCACTTTGTTTTTTATACATCTATTAAATTCTTTTCTTTTTCTAAAATATGACATCCAGGTAATCTAAATAGAACCCAAGTCCACTCACCTGTTCCTTCTCATTGTTTGTCTTTTCCTTCTCCAGACGTTTGCAGTTCTCACACTTACTTTTCTGAAATGTGGGATGGTAACTGTGCATAGTATGGAAGATACTGATCAATTTATTCAGTGAAATTAGAATGTTTCTAGTTCTGTTTTTTGTCATTTTTTGTAACCACTACTGATTTTGCATTATAATCAGTATTTTTCATTGTGCTATTTTTTCCTAAGACTGTCTATTATAAATCTAAGATTTAACTCCTGGATAGTAACAAACAGTTCTGAGCTTATTAGTTTGTATGTAACATTGAGATTTTTTTCCCATCACTTTACATTTATATGTATTCATTATTTTTTATTCCATTTTATGACTTATTCAAAACTGTGTGATCCTCCTGCAATTTTCTGATGATACCTCAATTTATCACCCTGATAATTTGATAATGCTGGCAAATTTTTTAGCTCATTGTTCATTCACTTTTCTAGATGTTGAGCACACTCCAAGCACAGATTTCCGTGGGACTTAGTTTTCTCTTCTATGAAAACTGTCCTTTAATATCTGCCTTTTATTTCCTACCTTTTTAACAGCAGTTTTTCCTTGTAAATACATTCTCTCTCACCCCATGGCAGACTAGCTTCTTTAAGAACAAAAGCTCTTAAATATCCTCACCAAAAGGTAAGGGATATGGTCAAAGGTGGTGTTGTTTTAATTTTTTTTTTAATTAAAGTATATTTATCAGCCAAGGGTATATCTGAAACATATTATAAATATTATAATGATCATGATGTAAGCAATCAGATAACAAGAATGTTCATAAGGCAGTTGATCCATTGTAGTACCAAGGAAAGAAAGAGACCATCAATGACAGTAAGGACATTGCAAGGACAACACACAATTGTGTTTAGCAGTCTTAACCACTGAGGCAAGTGGCAAGATACTGAGCCAAACTGATTTCTTTCAGGCAATAATAAAAGTCATGAATGGCTTTGATCATGAAATGAAAGGTGCTTAGAATAAATGAAAACATTTAATGTTTAGAACATCAGTGAGATGAGTATCACTAGAGTCACATTATCCATTGTGAGCTCCACAGAATAGAGTGGCAAGTTCCTGGGGATAACATACAGATGTCCCACAGCTGGAGGCAGTGTATGTTCTCAGATAACAGCAAAAATTGATAAACAGTCAGAAGATCATTTCAAAAGTTTGTTTAATATGAATATTCACAAA
>Ga0181612_172274_pt1 | contig 21264 bp, 10 predicted proteins | sample HoacroProtozoa21_FD_119630 | JGI IMG/M metagenome (GOLD analysis project Ga0181612, IMG submission 119630) | Hoatzin crop microbial communities from Cojedes, Venezuel. Combined Assembly of Gp0051906, Gp0051904, Gp0051908
CATCATAGTCTTCGTACTTTTGATCTCTGCTCTGTCGGTCTACGTCATGGTACTTTGTATGTTGAAAATTGTTGCATTCATCAGTTATTAACACACTTAGGCGTATTTTAGAAGTGTATTTTGAAACAGGACTTCTGCTGTCTTAGATGAGAAAGTTCAGATCCCAGAAGCACCTCATTCAAGCTGTGTAATGTTATGTTACCGTAATGACGTACAATAATGCGTTGGTTTATATGGTGTCATTGCTGCCAGCACAAGCAAGCTGGCATTTCTTTCTCTAATACAAGTCAGATAGGTGGCAACCAGGAGGAGCCAATGTTTGGAGCCTCACATTTTCTGAGGTCATCTTTTCATGTTCTTATCCCTTACTTTTCTTGTCACTGCACTTGAGCAGGTTTTTTTCTTCCATCACTTTTGATCAAACTGCAGGGTGGTTTTGTTGGACCTTGTAATTTTTATAACTTTCACCTTTATCGCATTCAGTAGTAAGCAACGAGAAAAATAAGGATGCACCATTGGTTTGCTAGTGTCAACCTCAGTTGCTCCATTTGTCTAAGTGAGGTTTGTCTGCCCGTTACCTAGGGAGGGCACTTGTGCTGCTCAAGCAAAATGGGCATTTAAAAGCTATAGTTCATCTTACTCAGCAACTGGCCAGTTTGACAGATCACTCAAGAATAACGCTGCACAGGGAAGACAGGTCCCATTTGCAGGAAACCGGTTAACAATACCAAGGCCTTTGGATTCCTCCAAGACCAAGAGCTTCATAGGTGATAACTGGTACCAGGGTGACCTTACCATGAAGAGAAGTGCCTAGAGTTAGCACTTGGCTTGCCAGCTCTCCTTTGGGTAGTTTCCCCAGCGAAAATTCAGGGGTTGTAAGTGGTATCTTTTGCTTTGACTAGCTCAGAGTATGTGGTTCAAGAAGCCCAGCATTCTAGTACTGGAAGAGTGCAACACTGACCTTTTCTTGGAAAAGTGGTTCTATCTCCAAAGCAGTTAAGCTTTATATAAGGGAGAAGATTCTTAAAAATTTTGAGTTCTTATTCAGCAATATACCTATATGGCTTCTCAGTAAATGTCTGCTCACTACTGGGTATATCAGTGATAGCAAATAGATTGTTTTTACATATTTTAAAGGAGAAAATTGCTTGATTTTTGGACAGGAAGTTGCAGATTGGACAAATACATTGTGTCTCTTTAGGTAATAATTGGAAAAAGTGATTCTTTCAAGAAGAAAAGCCCTTTCCAGAATTGTATTTCTACTCAAAATGTTGCTGAGAAATAGTTCTTCTAACACTAAGTTTGCAGTAACCAGCTTGCAGGCTAAGGATAAACATTGCAGCCCAGTACAGTAATGGCTTAATTCCCCAGTTGAACCATGCATAGTTAGTGCAACCAAAAATCTGTGTTAAAGACTGTGCTGTTGCTTCCTCATGGTGCGAAGGATTGCAAACCTTCTTTTGTAAGTTATCTTAAGGGACAAATTTGTTTATTAATTTTAATTAATTAAAGGAGGAATAAACTTCTGTGTTTCTTGTTGGCACAGCATTATTGTCATCTCAGAAAAAGAACTGGAGAGGAACATTCTCTGTTGAACTGTTCAACATTTATTTCACTCAACTGCATCTTGAGCAATCCAAGGTCACAATTGGCAGATACAGAAATCTGCTCCAAGGTGCTGTCTTTCCAGAGATATTTAAGAATATGTTGTCAGAATAATGGTGGAACCATTTTTTATGCTGTAATAATTCCAAGAGGAAAAAAATATGGAGTAGCCTGCAGCTAAAGCGAAGGCTTCCTGGACTGCACTACCTCAGCTTATTCCAAATATTTTCTTGGGGGCTTGTCTTCAGTGTGATAAATTTTAATTTGTCATCACAGCTGCTCCAGGACATCTGGGGAAAGCATATATCAGCATAACACTGTGCCAGGGTGTTAGCTAAGGTAAAGAAGATTGGGATGCAGAATGCACCAGAAAAGCCAAATATTTGTAGTTTTCTTTAGTAATTGCTCGTTTGGAGTTCATTACAGAGTGCAGGTTGCTGCTCTCCAGTCGTGCGTGTTTCTTCTCCTGAATGTCAGATAGGTCGCAGGAACAGGAATTTATTACCTGCTCATCTCTTTCTGTGGCTTGAGTTGCCAATGTAAAACATCAGCATTTCGTGGCTTTGGATTTGTTGGTCGGTTTCCCAAGCTGCGAATTAATTCCCATCCAGAAAGGAATGGGAAAGGAAATTCTATGTGCTGTTGAAAGGATCGTTTTCAAAGGCTTACTGGTTGCTGTGTATTGGAGACAGAAATGCCAGTCTGTGCTACACTCATTTTGGGGAATGTGCCTGGCAAGATAGTCTTGTTATAGTTCATTTTCATGCAAATACTCTAGCCTGAAGTGAAAAATTACTGATGTATCGCATCTCTGCTAAAAAGGAGACCCCTGCGAACAGTGGCGTGAACGCTAGCAGATAAGCTTGTGGAGATCCCGTGCAATAGTGCAGCTCTGCAGTGACTCAGTTTTAGTGTTCATCCAATTTCCACGTGTTCTTCAGCTTCTGCTCAAAAGAGAAGTACTGATGATGCTATTGAAAACATTTCGTGGAGCTTTATCCCTCGCTAACTCTTAGCAGTGCCATCTCTCATATAACAGGCCGTTTGCAGAAAAGCAGTCGTACTGTGGAGTTTCTCAGCTGGTTTGCTGAAATGGTTAGCAAGTTATAATAGATGAGTTCCCAAAATAGTAATTTTTTTGTAGAAACTCAGCTAGGAAATACTTCTCTATTTGGAGTTTGATTCTATACAGGGTTTATCAGGCTCCGTCACTTATTCTAAGTTACACTGTGGTTAATTTTAAAATCTGCCTTGAATAACAATATAAATAAAGTAATCCTTCACCTGAGTGAAGTCACCAGGTGACATTAAAGGAGCTTAAAGCTTCCGCTGTTCTCCTGCTAATGAGCTCAGAAGTGCTGTCATTAATAAAAGCCCAGTAATAAGACAGGAATGACAAAATATCCATAATAGTGTACAAAACACTTGCTTTCAAAACCAGGGGTAAGTCATATTTCAGTACTTAGAAACGCACGAGTGGTGTTCTCTGCTGTTTTTTCCTAAATACATTCCTTGGATGTTTGCTGAGGCTTGGTGTTGAAACTGGCTGCTTTCAGCTGTCTGACCACACAGAGAACTGTCGGCTCCTTTTAAGGGTGAAATGAACCTATGGAGGAGGGAAGGAAAAAATAAAGAAAAAGAAAGCAAGTGGACATACATAATGAACAAATAGACTTAGGAGGAGCATGAAGCATCATCGCTTTCTGCTCAGCAGAGGTTAGATTGGAAGTCAAAGCTGCTACACATCTGAAGGTTACTGGGTTGGAGCACTGGAGCACGCAAGGACACTGGTTATACTGGAGCAGGCCCATTTTGGCTGGTGAAAGAGGCAAGGGACGAGATAGAGCCTAATTTTTGCATTAGATTATCCTAGTTAAAGTCTCTTTCGCACGCAGGTGGTCTGCCTCTGCCAGGAAAGACTAGATTTTGTTGTTTGGGTTTTTTTTTGGCTCAAGTGGGCTTTTGGAATAAGGCGCTCTGATGTGGGCCATCTCCTAGTCCCATGTGATGGTTTGTAGCTGTTTAGCCACAGTTTTTGAAATATGTAATTAATTAAGTTCCTGCTTGTTTCTGGACTTTATTATGGGGATATGGATGCTGGTAGCTGTTAGTTATTTAAAATGCCTGTTGTGCAGCTTGATAGCACCGAAATGATTAGGTGAAAACCCATGGAGACTGACACGCACAAAAAAACATTGAGGAGCCTAGGCAAGTACAGGGCTAAAACTCTGACTCCAAGGAGGCCAAAATAAAGACATCTGTTTCGCTATATGCGTGATCTTCAGCATGGGTAAGATGAGTGATAACACTGCAACATGACTTTTGTGTCAAATACTGAGTAGTCAGCTTCCATATCTTGGGTATGAAGGGTAAAATTTTGTGCTTAACCAGAAAACTAGCTAGTCATTTCGAAGATACTAACGGCCCGTTTTACGCTTACGCTTTTACACCAACTTTGTTTTCAGGTAGGTAGTATGCTTACCAGGTTTCTTGCTGGACAGCCAGGAGATAGGATGTGCTTTTAATTTTCTTCATTTTCTCTCCACCAGCGACAAGACTGTATTAGCTTGGTTCTGTAAATTTTGTGATCAGTGTGGTTGGGTTAATAAAATTTTCTCACTGGTTTAGTTCAACCCAATGTGGGATGGAAAATGGCTGTATAGATGGCACCATTACATGCAGAGTCTATGCAGGGAAAAAAAAAAAACAAACACATTACTGAGAAGGGAGCGACTAAAAAAACAATTGGGTTGTTGGATGTGAAGAGCTAGCATTGCACTGTTCTAATAAGGAAAAAAAATGTATTGGAGGTGTTTCTTCTTGTCCAGACAAAAAGAAAGAAAGCAACAAACCGCTAGAAAGCATACTACAGTTAAGAAAAAGTGAGAAACTGTATGGGGTATTGACAGAAATTTGCAGTCATTCTATTTATGGATCCAGATTTAGTGGAATTTTAGGGAAAGTGACCTTTCGTGGTCCTATGCTTTTTTCATACTTTCTTTCCTGATGTGCTGTGCATTAAGGAGCACTATTAAATGTAGCCCTTACCTTCCATGGGTAAGGGTGGTTGTTTCAAGATGTCCTTAACCTGATGGTAAGAAATGGCAGACGGGACGTGAAGGCTGGGTTGTTTGGGAGAATAGGTTTCTGACATAATGTTAAAACAAAGTTTGACAACTGATGTCCAGTTTTTCCCTCCTCTTTTATGAAACTCCTGTACATACAGATTCCAGAGCACACTTCAGCAGGAGATGCCCAGTTCAGATCAGAACTTCTCCTCATCTGATCCCTGAAGTTCCTCTAGATGGCACAAGCCTTAACGAAAGCTAAACAGAGGCTTAAACAGAAGTTGATGGTGTTCTTGGAAAAAGATTTGAGTTTTAAATTTTGGAAAACTAATCAAGACCTGGCTGTCAAATTTGGCTGTTAAAAGTTGTGGTTAATCAGTTGCATATCTGGAGGTGCTATTATTCAGCTCGTAAGGAGGTGTAAGCTGAGTTTTTTAGAGTTGTTGCTGTAGCCCATGCCTTTTCTCTCAGTGACTCAATTTTCTGTTGTTCCAGAGAGAGACCTTTTTGGAGCAGAACCTTTTGACCCTTTTAGCTGCGGAGCAGGAGATTTCCCTCCAGACATTCAGTCCAAACTAGATGAGATGCAGGTAACTATTGGCTTCTCAGTTACACGGTTTCCTATGGCTGCATGAATGTTCTTGGAACACATATGTACGGTATTCTGAAAAGATTTTCCAGACTGCACACACAAGTATATAGGGGAAAAAAAACCCTGACTATTCCTTTTGTAAGTATATCTCATGGTCTTTGAGTTGAAGTTCGAATTTGTCTGCCTAAAGATCCTTACAGGTGTTATTCCATGGTATTAATCCAGACCCCTGCACTGGTTTAGGGTTTATCAGCAATGTAATCAGAATGGATACTGCTGCCCCTGCCTGCGAAGGCACTGAGCAAGCTGAAAAAGAGAGGTGAGGCCAGAGCGCTACCGATACGCTGATGCTGTTGTTACCCTTCAGTTCCAGCAGTCACCACCATCCCGCTATTCCCTGGTCTTTACCTCGGTGGCATGAGTCTGGTTTTCTGTAGCATTGGCGTAGGCAAAGTACGTGCTTAAGGGGCCATGGCAGTTTTCTGCTGCCTTTAGAAATAGCTGTATTTGACTATGGCACTCTGGGACAATTAAACTGTTGAGAAGCAATTCAAGAATTCTGAACTGATGTATTTTTATCAGAAAACATTTGTTGATTCTGAAACACTCAACAGTACCTGTTCAGTTATTGACCCAATTTTGAAGCAATTCTAGGAGAAAGCCGTGAAGTATTGGAATAAATCACTCTCTTCAGTCAGACTTTCCAAACTGCTAGTTCCTTGCCAGCTTGCTTATCTGTTTTTTTGCAGCAGCCTGCCAGCAAAATGGAAGGCTGAAAATAGTGGGAACTTGAAGTTTCAGGATCCTGGCTGCTCAGCAGAAAGTGTTGCTAGGGCTTTCAGCCCTCTTGTATCTTGAGAGCCCACAAGGTCCCAGAGAGCTGGCTCTTGGGTGCCTTCGGTTCCTCTCTTCTGCCTGGAGTGCAGCACAAACATTTCAAAATGGCTGCAAGATGTTTTAAAAACTGTTTAATTTACCTAAGTAAATTTTTTTTAATTCTCATTCATTGTGAAATTTCATTTTTCATGTCAGTTTAGGATGGTGCCAGTGGCAACCTCCACTCACTGTGAAGTAAGAAGTTTAGATTTTTGCTCACCCGTACTCTGGCCCGCACAGCTTCAGATAGCAGCTAAAAGCCCACGCTGGCTTCTCTGCAGTTCTGGTGGAAATGCTTGTGTTTTGTGAATGCTGTAATGTTATTACCAAGCTCTTCAGCGCAAAACCCCGTATCTTTTAGCACCTCACATTGATACATATCAATGTTTCCATTGTGTATAGCCCATTTTAGGAAAAAGTATACTGTAGTATCTGTGGAGATTAGGAAGAATACTGTGACTACAGCTAGATGTCACACAACAAGAGTTCTGATTACAGATAATATTTTGGCAAAATTTTAATTTGTTAGCATATACGGTGGCAAAGTGTTAAAAAACATCAGTGATTAGAACAATCGAAATCTTTATCAAAGATTCTGGAAGTCATAAAATGAAAAACTCGTATCATTGTTTGTACTCTGTTGACCTAAAAAAGCAGACAACCAACCAATAACAAAACCCCCAAACCTTAGCACATTACCGTGTCCTATTGCAAAGAGTGTTGCATTGGTCAGGTATTCCTCTCTGCCTATACATGCTTTATTTTTTGCAACTTTTTAATCTGCTTTATAAATCAGTCTCTCAATTGTAGTCTAGTGTATCTGTCTTAGCATACCCTGACACTTTCACTGAAAATTGATTTGTGGGTCTTTATGTAGGCACGAAACTTACTCGTGTGTAATCCCATTGAGAACAAATGTAAAGCTGGCAGGTTGTGGAAGAAAAATATTCTGACTTTGGCCGAAGCCAAAGTGATGTGCAGTTATTTTACTAGGTGGTTGGTGCAAAGTACAGATTGAAACATGTTTTTCCTAATCTCTCTTTTATCTTCTTGTGCTTTCCTGGGTGCCTAGCGTCAGCGATGGTTGGTATATCATATTTTAATAATGGTATTTAAAGCATTTACAATTGAAGTGTCGTGTCTTCATGTCTGGTGTTTTTATTTTTATGCATATGTGTGTACATATATAAAAATATATAAAACCTTGTAAGATTTATATTTTATATATGCAGCTCTAAGTGAGGGCCATTTAAATTTTTAGGGGCCTACGGTTAGGTAGGGACAGCTGGTTTTGTTTTTCTTCAGTCTGTCTTATCAGCTGCTAACACTAAGCCTTCGTTCTCATCACTGTTTGTTTTCCATGTGTGCCAGTGAAATCGCCAGTTTTCATCGTGGGGTTGTCATTAGTGAAATGGTTTAAGCAAAACCTGTGATACATGGATTTTTGTGTTAGCACAATCACATTTGTGAATGCATTTGTAATTGGAAATAATTATTTAAAAACTTGCAATGAGCACAAGATAGCTGTGCTAAAAGTCGACGGTTGTTAGATACACAGCCTACACGAAGGAAGGTGAAATGGACCTGGAAAAGGTAAAACCACAGATGTTTTGTAATGTGCTCTGGGAAATCTAACATCAAGAAACAGGAAAGAGAAATGTTGGCTTCCTTCCTTCTCTGGAATACGAAGTGAAGGGGTCTGTTGTCTTCACAGAATGGTAGTATAGCCTGAGTTTCAGTAACGATGTATTCTGTTAAATATACAAAGGTAAGTTGTTTACAAACACATCTAACTGTTCACAACACAAACTTACTTGGAGAGGGTATTAAATGCAGTTTATCCTACACTGAGTGGCGAGTGAGCTGCCTCGGCGGCACCCAGCACCAGCCTGCTCGGAGCAGCTCAGTCCAGGCTCTCTCACCCAGTTTCTCCCGTGGAGCTGGGTCAGATGCCTCGGCGAACGTGCCCCAGAAAAGCCGTGAAGGTGGTGTGTAAGCAAAGTGGGAGAGGAAAGCACAGCAGAAGAGGCGTTGGAGAATAAACTCTTCAGTGGGTGCTTCTCCTTCACATCCAATCTTCTGAACTTAATGAGATCAGATAAAGTTCCCTGACCGCTGGAGGAACATTTTTAGGTTTAAGCTTTAGTGAGGATCCAGATTTCACACTTAAGCTCTTTCTGTTCCATTTCTCAGTCCAATCTGCGCTGATCTTTGTGGAGAGCTCAAAACTTAAACATGTGCTGAGACTTTTACAGCTCAGGCCTCTCTCTGATGACTCTCCAGCCTCCTGCTTCCCCCCACCCTTATGCTGAAACATATTTTCATCCTCTTTATTTCAGCTGTATCCAGACATTAATAAAACAAATCTGTCTATTTTCCCAGAAATCTTGCAGTGAAGGGAAGCTTCCCTGGATCATGAATCATGCCAGCGACAGCTGCTAGAATTTATTAAAATCTTAAGGTAGTTAATACTATAAAGCTTCCAGGAGCTGCAGACCATTCTTCCTGCGTGGCCTGAAGCAGTCAGGAGGCTTGACATCTTTCCGTCTGAAAGAAGTTATGCTCAGCGCTCGAAATTATTTAATTTTCTGAGGGACATGTAAATTTATCATTGGCTCTTTGGGTTTGCACTGTCTTAAGCTTGTTGAGTGAAGTCATTGTGAAGTGAGGAGTGAGTTAACCTTAGAGCCATAAGGTTGACTTTGGCAAATTTATCTACTGATAAATGGAGGTTCTTTGTCTTTTACTGTTTACTGGTTTTAACTGAAATAGCTCATGTCTTACTATCATAGACACAAAAAAGTGTGAGTTTTGGAAAAGGAGTTGTTTTCGTTGTTTACAAGTTACTTTTTTTCTAGTGAAAAAAGGTTTTGCTGCTGTTTTTAAGAGACTGATGATATATGTTAGTACAATGCCATCATATTTCTGGGTAACGAAGAAGTTCAGTCCTTAATTTCAATCACCTCGGAGGTAAGAAAGTTACTTGACCCTGTCACCAGGGGGATGTGAACACAGAATCACGGCACAGTATAGAGGCACACATTATATCCCTTCCTGTTCCCAGTCCTGGCCAGTACCAGAGCATGGCCTTTTCCTGCCTTCCCTGAAAATCAGCAGGTTGGAGAGATTTTCTGGCCAAACGAGGAGTTATTGTTTCCTGAACCTTTAAAGCGCAGGAAGCCATTGCACACATGTCTTTGAACGAACAGGCAGTGTGTTGTGCTAAGAACACATGTTCTTAGCTGGAATGGCTGAATTTCACAAGGCAAAATACTTTAAACACTGTGTATTAAAATTAACGATGCATTTTTTATATATATAGTATGTAATGTGCACCAAATGCTGACTATATATGTCATTTTTAAAGAGAAAATATTCTGCCTAACACATTAATGGGGTTATTAGAAAAAAAGGTAAAAACAAATCATAATTTGTAATCTGCTCAGTCATTGCAGCTGACATCATTATTATTGCAGCTGCGAAAGCTGGGTTTTGGAGTGGAGAGCTGAGAGTAGGCATGTGCTGTGTGATGGGTACTACTACAGTAATCACACAGCAGCTTCAAGCAGGAGTCATAAGCCTTGAGAGACGTGTGCAGTTCAGGTGTATATATAAAGTGTATATATATATAAAGGTGTATATATAAAGTGTGTATAAGCTCAAAATGTTCTGCGTTGCTGTGAGAACTATGGCATGGGAGACTTAATCTAATATGTGCATTACCCACACTACAGCTGTGTCTGATGTAAAGGAGAATCTGCTCTTACAACCTTGTCTTCCCACGGCTTGCTTGACTACAGCTGACTGGTATTATTTTTAGTTATATCGTGTATTTGCCAAAGTATAGTTTTGGAGATTCCAAACATTAGTTAAGAATTTGGAGTTATTTTGCAAAATTTGAGGGATTAGGAATGGAGATAGCTGTGGGAGATGTGAAGACCGTGTTTTTCTGATCTCTGGCAATTTGAATGCAATGACTTGACCGAAGAGTCTGCTGGATGAGGGTGTTCCGATTTTTTCCCCCACCCCCTTTTGAGAGCTGCATTTAATTTAATGCAAGTATTGGTTGAGACACTACGGTTTTCTTTGGTTTATACACCTACACATTTCTTGTCCTTGCCTTAAATATTCATGAAAATAAAAAATCTGCATTTTACATTCTTTTAAAATCCGAAAAATGCCCAGATGGCTATGTAGACTGCCTTGATGTCCTCTTGATGTTGTTGGGCGTTTTTCACCCTGTGGTTGGCATGGAAGTTTGAGCCTACGGGTAACTGCAGTGTCTGACCCTTGGTGATAGAGAGGTTTGTGTGATTTAACAGGTGAACATTGAAATGCCATGTTCCTGTTGTAGACAGCTCTGTGCAGGAGCTGTTTTTAAGTATGTGTGTGTGTTAGCACTGCAGTTCTGGGCACTGTCGTAGTGGGTTTTACTTCCGTATCAGTCCTGCCTGTGATGGAAGCTGGGTTCTCAGGAGTGCGAGTGATAACAGCACCTGGTTCATTATGTTCATGAAGTTAAAAGGCTCTTTAATTATGACACATATAGTGCAGCAATCTCTTAATGGCTTAACATTGATCACATTGCAAATATGTGAAGATGTGATTGGTTTAAATGCAAAATCTCCCAGCTTATAAGAGGAGGAGGACTAAATGGGGTGGGGGGGAATGTGGCCTGGAGTGAGGTTGCAGGAAAGGTTGAGGAGACCACTGTTCCTCAAGAAAGTAGAAGTAGATCAGAGTAAAGTCATAGCAAACACAAGCGAAGTGATAAATGACAAATTATCAGTTTGCGTAGAACAAAACAAAAATTTTAAAAACCAGCATGATCAGCATGGGAGCAGTGAGATGCGTGGGCTTCCAGAGTGCATCGTCTGATTTGCTCTCAGCTAGCCAGAAGAAGGGCATCGGAAGTGCAGCTACGTAAGACACCAACAAACAGTGCTTGAATGTGTAGAAGAAAGCTAAGAGCGTGCAGGACGCGAACGGGACGCGTGTTTGGCGAAAGGCCTGTCCGCATGGCTAAGGACGATGCTGGCTGTCCACGTTAAACCAGTAGCTGTTCTACTATCACAGCTGCATCGAGCATCCTCAGGCCGAAGCACAAACTGCCCCTTTTACGACCTCAAAGCTGGAAGCAGCCTTTGAAAACTTTAGCAGATGAGCACTTCAGACACATCGTAACTGAGGGGTTCACAGCTGAACAGGCTGGGCTGGGAGGGCTGATGCTCCAAATTCTTCTGCGTAAGCAGTCCTCCTTTGACTGCAGTTACATCAGTTAATAGGATCCTTTGGGTAAATGAACGGTGTCTGTTTGTACAAGGATGTGTTTGATTTGGAAATTCAGATACTGGTTGCTTGAAATATCTTTTGCTTTGCATGCACTTCCTATTAGCTCTTTGAGAAATAGAGGAAAAAAAGTCAGATACCGCAGTGAGCTTTGGCAGCAGCGTGTCACCCAGGCCAGGCAAACTGGGTAGCACAGCTGGAGAAGGTTTACACCACAGTGCTGCTACTGGGTTATCATTTCAAAGCATCTCATGCCTTTAGGAAAATTCAAATTCTACCTGGAAAATCTCGGATCGTTTAGTCACCATTGTCAGGCATTTATTCTGTTCCTCAGCATTACTCTTCTGATGGCGGTCGTTGCTGGGGTTATTAATATGCCTTTAAAATTCTAGCCTGTGGTTTAAATTTGTTTGAAATTAAGCTGGTTTGACTTGGGATTTATCTTTTAAAACCTAAAAGTATGCTCTTGAGGTACTGCTGTGCATTGTGAGAAAAGGCTTGAGTTTATCCTTAATCCCAGTACAGATTGCTTTACAAAAAGATTTATTTTGTTTACAAGCTGTTTGCTCCATGAAAGCACATATTATTGATTCCATAGCGTATCATCAGCATTCTGTAAGTGAACTGAATGCTGAGACAGTGCTGAACTGAGCACTGTGACAGCTGCCACTGGAGTTGATGTTCTCACGGCGTTTCTGTTCAGAGCGCTCATGTCCAACTGCTCATAGCTTTACAGTACTTCCACCTAACAGACTGGAATTTTCTCAGCTCAGAGGAGACTTTTCTCTTGAAGGTCAAGCCAGATTTATTCAACTTCTTTTAAAGCAAAGAAAGAAATGAAAACAAGAGCACTTTCCCTGTATTAGAAGTGCCGTTGTTGTTTTAGAACTGGTGTGAGCTAAGTTCATTTGTTAAACCAAGCGCGGGTACTTGTGAATGAATGTCTTTTCAGTAGAGGGGCTGTAGTGTCCAGCTTATACACATTTCTGTGTTTCTACTGATCAAACTCTTGTGTGCAGAAAGAGGAGTTTTGGTCTGAACTTCTTAACAATTTCTTTGTGCTTTCTAAAGACGGTTGTATTTCATTTCACCGAGTTACATGCCTCTGAAATGCACATTTTTTTCCTTTGCAATAGAACACATATGATTTTATTTGCTTTTCTAGTGAAGCTCAGATGGCAGCAGGCTGTCAAGCATACACTTGTCAATTCAACTGCACAGGGAGCGACTCCCAGCGAACCTCTTAAGATGGGGTTGAGTACGATACTTTTTGTTGGACTGCTTCTAAGAGAAGGGATTACTGAATGTGGGAGACACGTGGCGTTAGTAATAATGTGACTTACCTGCATCTTTAAACAATAAATATAATAAACTCTTTTCTCATAGCTTTAATCTTTCCTCCTTATAAATAATGAATTTACTTGGGAACAACTCGATGCAAGTCAGGCTTGTTTGTTTTTCTATCAGCCTATGTATATGAATAGTCAGTATTTTTATTTTATAACATTTTCTTCATTTTATATAAATACTGCATTTTTTTTGTTGTATGAGGTGCATCCTTTTATAAGTTACCACTAAGACTAATTAAAAATCGGCTCACCAAATAATGTAAATGTCTGTGAACTCACTCTGAAGTATCCTTGTGGTTTATCTGCCAAAAGATGAGCTCAGATTTAGATGGTTTTAGAAATAGAGCTTAATCCTCCAGAAATCACTTTCCTTTCTATTAACTGTGTCTTGTTTCATTGCAGGAGGGGTTCAAAATGGGATTAACTCTCGAAGGCACGGTATTTTGTCTTGACCCACTAGACAGCAGGTGCTGATGCCAAGAAACTAAATGTGAAATTCCTACGCTGTGGGGTTTTTTTTTAGTTCTGAACACGTATTCACAGATATTATCCATGTGCCAAAAATTGCTTTTATCGATCTGTAAACTCTTGTGAGGTTTGCTTCTGTAAAAATCCCACTTAGTTCCAGCCTTTCCCTGTACAAATGTAAAAAGTTGTATTTGTTTATGAACTATGAATTAAATTACGCTGTTGTGTTTCTTTCTCTCACACTTTGGCCCCAGTTTACTATGCTTTATCACTATGAGCCTGGAGGAGTTCTCCAGAAAGTTCACACATACCTCTCTCTGTGTGCAGAGGTTCAAGCACGATTTTTACATAATACTTTACTTGGCAGCATTTTGAAATTCAGTTTTTAAGTCATTATTCAATATTCAAGCAGTAAAATGATTAATATCTAGTACAAAAAGTTCGAATTGCAGTGAAAAAGCAGAAAATACTAATCATTAATATATGCTTAAAAGGTAAATCTGGATGCTGTGTAATTGATTTCTATTCCTGTGTATGGTTATTATGCTGTATATATGTTGTTATTAGTTTATAAAATCCAGCAGATTTTTAGGTCCTTAATTCATGTTTTAGAAACTAACAAATAGTTAGTATGCTAATTAGTGTTTAATGAGCATAGAAGAACTGCTAAATTGCAGAATGGACAAAGTGACTGCCCTTTGTTTTGATATTTTATAGCTGAACTGTAAAGTGTGTAATTTGGAATTCTTTACATGATAACCAGAACTTAAAAAGAAGATTATGGGTTTGTGTTTACTGAGGAGGTTACGTGATTTTGTGTATAGGCAGGCACTCTGTGTTTGCTGGGCTCAACTCTGTAAGTTGCTGTCAGCACCTGAGTGTTTACAGTCAGGGTCTGTTGGGTATTTTTTTTTCACTGTCTACTTCAATGTTATTTGTCTTACTATAATTTTGAAGCTTGCTGTAAGAATTCCGTGTAAGTCCTGACATACCCACTGATGGTCCATATTACAGAACTAACTGCACACCAGGATTTTCAGCTGCTAATGAGTTTATCGCTGACCTGTCTATGCATACTCTTCGTTAATCTTTAACATAAGCAATAAAATAACATCTTAAACTGATATCAGAAAAGTATTATCATTAGTGTTTTGATGCCCAAACTCCACATTAGTTCAATTCAAAAACTTTAAAAACTGTTGTATCTTCCCGTCCAAACATACAGTTGTGTGAAACCCCAAAATTTCAGAATTTTTTTAATATTTTTCATGAGAGGTTTTTTGTGATACTTAGGTCTTCATCCTTCATCCTTATCGGCTGCAGTTTACACCAAAAATGCATTTTGCAAATTAGTCATCACAGGTATATCTTTATGCCTTGTTCAACACAGTACTTCTGCATACACCTTGGAAGTCCACTGAAACGATGGAATTACTCCATTGCTGAGTTTGACGTATGCTCAGGTACCTTGCTGAATGGGGGCCTTAATGTCCTACGCTACATTAGTCTTCCTCTCTCTTTGCTCAGCATTCATCTAGAGTATTATATATAAATAAATATATTAAAAATATATAAAATCACTAACAAATAGAATAGTATATGTTTCATAAAGAAAAGTCTTTATAATTTTGTTTGTCACATAGTATTTTGGAATTTGTATAATGAGGATGTTTAGTAGCCATAGCAATGGCCTTTTTTAACAAATAGAATTTGTATTTTTATTGTACTTTAAAAAGCTTTACATAATAAGCATCTATTTAGTGGTCATTTATTATTAATGGTAACACTAAGATAATATTTGCACATTTTAAGAAACCTTTTTCGTTACTGGTTTTTATGATAGTTGACTGCAAATGGCATGGTTAAATAGTAAATACCTGGTCAACCCATGGTATTTGGACTGACCACATCCAAAAAACGCTTAACACAACAGTGCATTTTTAATGAAAAGGTTATGTGATCCAATTGGAAACTGTATTTCTATGTAATCTCAAATGTCTGCTTAATTTTGCCTAAAATAAATGTTTTTAAACAAATTGCATCCTAGAACACAATGTTCATTCAGTAAAACACCCAGTGGAGGGGCGGGCGGGGAGGGCCTGAAATATTGGGCAGGACTTGCCACAAGGAATGGTTTCGTGCGGAAATCTGTCAAAGTCACCTGGTGTGCTGGAAGGAATCTGATCTCAGACACTGTAGAACAACTCCAGTGTTTGACCTTTATTGTTGAGTTTGGTCTAAGCTGTAATCAGCAGAAAAAAATCTTGTTCTGTATGCAGCTACCTCACGCTAGTAAATAGGGAGTAACTCTCTCCACAGCGCTCCATGGGTTTAATGGACTCTCTTTTTTATTGCCTTTTCTTTTTTAACACTTAGTTGTTCAATGTACGTAGCTACTAAATGACCCTAATGCTTATTTAAGAAGGAAAGGACGTACTTGAAGTCTTTCCGAATCCTAGAAAGCAACCGCTGTAAACCAGATGTGTTAATGGGACGGGCTGCAGCACATGGCATTGATGCTTTTGAGAAAAGAAAACAAGTCTTAAGCCATCTGGTAACTACTTCCATTGCAAAATTTCTCTTCAGGCTAATGCCTAGACCCCATCTAGCCTCTGCCGTTTGCAGAAGTGGGGCGTGGAGAGTTTCTGGGACTGGATTCTGTCAGGGCTAGCGCGTGAGGGGTATGTGTCATCTCCTGTGAGTTACAAACACGAGCAATTCTTTCTCAGAACGTGTCTCCGTGTTCCCACTCGTATCAGTGTTCTTGTGCAGACAGTGCAATAACATCGTCTACTAAATCTTCAGACTGTTACTTTAGAAATATATTTTTGAGAGCAGTACAAGGGGTGTAGGTGATTGTTCTTGCTCTGTTCAGAGTAAATGGGAGCGCTCCTGTTGCTCAGAACAGAATTTTGTCTGTGGCAGCTGGCTTGGTACAAGTTCCTACTTTTTCAGTTATCTGTGAATCACATAGTCTCTAAGCCTTCTAGGAAAAAAAAAAAAACAACTAAACAAACTAAGAAAAAAAGAAAGCTTGATAGCTGGTTTGGACTGAGAATGTGAAGCAGTTCCGCTAATTACGTGACCATAGGCACCCTTCCACTTTTCAGCTGCCCAGCTACTGCCCTGGCATGCCATACCAAGCTATATTAACACCTAGAAGCGAGATTTCTCCCTTTCTATTCCTTTTTTTTGTGTGATGCAGACTATTTCTCTGTTCCTACCTGCTTATTACACCATGTCAGGGTAACTGAGGTGCTTAGATTAGAATTCTTCCTAAGTCAAATAAGCTGATACGTGGTGAGTTTGTGTGTTTTCTTTTTTAAACCTTTGATAAATTACTGAGCATCATTGGAGGATGCTTGTGGCTTGGCCCGTTGTGTTCAGCTCAGGTGGGTTTATAAGGGGCTCTCTGTTGTCCTCCCACGTGACAGATGTGATTTGCCCTGAACGTGTAATTGATCAAATTGCTCACATTGGCAAAGATCAAGTCCTTCATGTGGCAAAAGGAATTGCTCCTCATTCTGGCTTTGCTTATGGAAAGGAAGAAAGGAAAAAGAAAATTCTCACACTTGCCGAAGTAAGCGTGGTTGTGTAATCCCAGAGGCGATTGCACGTGCCAAGGAATGGGGCTGGCTCTGAGACTTCGTTATGATGATTATTTTTCAGTTTGTGGAACTAAGCACGGTCTCATTCTCACCGAACAATTCTGCTTCACAAAAAGAGTCTCTTCTGCAAAGGAGTCCCAGGGCCCGAGAAGTCTCTACTCAAACATCCAGCGCTCCTGTTTTCATTAGATCCCAGCAGTCGCTGGAGATTGTCACCCTTTGGACCCTCTCTTAAGACAAGAAATGGGTTAATAATTGCAGGCTGCTCTCAACTTTCTTAATTTGACACTTTGGGGTTTTGTTGCCGCTTTTAAAATTGGAGGATGCAGAAGTCACGTTTTAAAAACAAGCAAATCTGAATAACTTGGCCATATGTTTTAAAATGCAACCAAAAATGCCTGCTAGGAAGTCTTCTGTAAGCTTCAGCTAAAAGACAGCAAGTGAGCTTTGGTACATAATTAACCTGCGGGTTTTTTTCCGCTCCTTTTAAGACATATTCTTGATATGAGACTGTTGCATTGTCAGCTGGTGAAAGTACATAGTGGTTCTCATCAACAGAGAACAGGATTTCAAATACATGATTTTGTTCAGTTATTTCAGAATGGTAGGCAACATTTTGTCAGAATGAAAGTCTGACATTTGTAGTATATGCAGCCTTCCTGAGATGCTTCAGCGTTCACTGAGCCTCAGTGCACAGATGAGAGAAACTGCACGTTTATTTATCTGTCAGACCAAAACGCTTCCTGGAACTACAAGACCCCAATGGACGACATACAGAACATTTGTGTGTGGTGGGGTAAAGGTTTCCAAACGTGTGAATATGCCGCTTACCTTTTGTGCTTAAGAAATTTCTTGAGAGTCTTATTTGGGATAATAAACCCTGCAAGTTTAGTCGCCTACAGTGAATTCTGGAATGAACTGAACCTATTTTAAGGCTTATATGAATGCCAGCAACCAAAGTCAGTATGTTTGAGCCTTTGGACTCTTACACACACGCGCATATTTTCCACTATTTATTTCAGCAAAGCTTATGCCTTGCAATAAATAAGAACAAGCAGAAATAGATTAGGAAGGAAGCATAGAAGAAAATTAAAGGGGAAAAAATGTCATCTTGTGCCAACGTCACGCAATTTAGTAAAATTGCATTTTTTTGGTGAAACTTAACAGATTCGATAAGTTCTCTTGTTCTGCTCCATCACTTCTTTATGCCTTCCCTATCTCAGGATTGCGCGAGGGCTGCCAAGAAGCAGATTTGCCCTATTTGCAGTCCCCAAGAACTGCTATGGGAGTTATTTCAGCTAGCCAGAGACAAGGAATGTTTTTCCTACCCCCGGCAGCCTCATTACACAGAGTGGGCAACTCACAGTGAGCCTCTTCCAAGATGCCTGCTTGCTTCGCTCTTGAAAACTATCTCGTGCGTTTTAAATACTTTGGTGTTCTTGGTTTTTTTGAAGGAACTTTGTTGTTGTCAAATAAAGTGATCCTTGACACTGTGGAAAGACTGAGAAAATACCCTGTGTGCTGTGTTGGGATAAGATTCTAAAGAAGATAGAGTTCTTGAGGGGGGGAAACCCAACAAACCATATTTGAAGGGCCTTGATAGAATGTAAACATCTTTTTTTCATGCTTGTCATTAATTTTTAGGGTATGTTAGAACAATGTTGTCATACACATACATACTTTGCTAGGTTTTTTGTAGTGGAAGAGAGCTACTGTAATGGCAGAGTAAAGTTACTGGCAGTTTAAACAATGCAGAAATGGGTTCCCTATCTTTTTACAACCTTCCATGTATTAGAATACTGTGAAGAAGCCAGAATAGATCTGAATTTCTGAGACTCTTCAACCCTCTAAAATAATGACATGATCATGTGTAATTTGACAACTAAACCTGGGATGCAAAACAAGCAACTACATTTGGAAAGAAATACAAGGTAAGAGAGTTTTTGAGGTAAGTGAGAGTGCGAAATTTTACATGAGAATGAAAAGGCTCTGTGGGATTGCTTGTCTGACTGGGCTTGGCCGTGCTCTGTTCCAAGTGAAGCAATATTTATCTGGTTTTAACTGCTGATCAGACATACTGCTTCTGAGAAGTAAAAAACCTGAATAATTAAAATGCCTGATGCTGTCTGCGGATTATCAAGAGAAGTGTGGAATGATCAAAAGTTTTAATCTTGATTTTACGAGTTGCGTGTCTGTTTTTGCACCCTTAAGGTTGTGAGTCTGTGCTAAAATCTCTCCTTCAGGGTGTTCAGGATTGTTCCCATTCACTGTGTGTGTTTTGGTAGTACCTGTAGATTGCCATAATATTTGATGTATATTGTAAAAAGATTAGACAAGGCTGTGATCTGTGTCTTCACAACTGGATACTGTCATAACATCCCAATGGACTGATGTATGAAACTGAAGTAATATAAAGTCATAGAACGTTCCATTATTTAATGGTCCTTCAAAAATGTAGGTATTTTAAAAGAACCGAGTGTTATTTAAAACTCAGAAGTATGTGACTATAGAGACCTAAGTAAACAAGATAAATTGCCTCTTGGCACTCTAATAAATAAACCAGTAGGGCCACTAAAGCCACATGAGTCATATAGCTGTAATGAATTTACTTGAAACTTAGGAAAACAGGGATTTGTTTTCTCAGCACCACAGATTCAGTCTCTCACAGACCTCCCCGGTTAAAAAGTTGAATGCCAAAGGGAAAAAAAAAAAATCCTACACAATACTCAGACAATATTTGACTGATCCAGTGTGTTGCTGTAGAGAAGTCTACATCAAGGTTGAACTAGAAACATGATCATCGCAAGCAGTAATGCAGACTGCATATTGAGACAGCACAAGCATTTGGAAATAATAGCGTTACTTGTAAAAGGCATTCGCCGCAGAAGAAGTGTAAGAGACAATTATAAGGACTTTAGCAGTCTTACTGTAAAATATGCATGGAGGGGTCATCCTGATTCTTGGTGTGTTCATAAGCAAACTTCATGGTTGTAAAGGGTACTGGGAAGCAATGAGAAAGGCTGTGTAAAATGAGAAAGCTAATTAAGTGAGATTATCAACAGGAAAACCTGAATTTGCGTGACAACACAGCCCATGGAAAACACTTGGATGATTTTTAACTGCTCTGTAAAGATAAAATTTTGAGCATCTGTGAACTTTTAGCTAATTCAGAAAATGCTACCGAGCAGTGTCTGTCAACTCTCTTAAGTACTGCTGTATCAACTGTGTTACTGGTAGGTTTCTTTTTTCAGAAAAAAATGTGGGCAAACTTTACGCTATCTGAAGTGACATTTGCTTACTGATCTGTTCCCATTGGAAGGGGAGAGGTGATCTTCACTGCTGCAGGCGTGGCATTGCGCGGTGTGCAGACAGCAGTGTGCAGACGAGCGCGCCGAACACTCTGCTCTGGAGACCGATGCTTCCAAAGGTGGCTCTGGAGTCAGGAGGGGAGTTTGAGGGGCTTCGATGGGGAGCTGCCTCGTGCACCGCAGTTTCTGGAGGAGAATGCAGATTGCCAGAGCTGACAGAGTTTGTGGGCATGTCAAGTCGATCTCCATCAGGATTTCAAGCACAATGCAAGTAAATGCAGACGGATGTTAAAGGCGTTCCAGACGCTGGTCCCTCTCAGCTGTTACAAAGCAGAGAACATTGAAAACTTTCTCAGCCTGAGAGTAAACCCACGGGAAAAGGTACCTTCAGATACATTCTGGCAGAATTTAGATTAAATAGGGGCACATTCTGACACCCCATATTTAATTAAAAAGCAAAAAGACAGTAAGGAAGAATATTTAAAAAGCAAAAAGACAGTAAGGAAGAGAAAGTTTAATGGTATATATGAAAAATGCATTTCCCCTATGTTTTATAAATGCAGGCTTTTGAAACTTGGAGTAGTTATTTGTACATAGAGCATCCTAGCTTCTGTTTGTTTGAATACTACTTATTTTCCTTATACTTGCTTAGATTTTATGAATTCATTTTTATTTTTTCATTATTTTAATTTTCCTAGAGAACTTTCTGGAAAAGTGTGAAGTATGCGGGCTATGCATATTTCAATATTCAGACGTTTCTGTCTAGAAAGAAAGGCAAGACACACCTTTCTTCCTTAAAACCTGAAATTCCATCCTCTTCCTCAGAATCACAAATTGCACGTTGATGTTTCGAAGGGTAAGCAAGCCCACCAAGGAAAGCTGGAAAAAATATAGTGGTTGGCCCTGAGCAGCGTGCTGTCTTCCAGGAATGCTGAATTAGTTTGTAAGCAAGAGCATCGCACGGCTTGAGCATTGACTGAAAACGATCCAGTGTTCCGCGCTTGGAAACCAGCACTTGTGGCTGCTTTCCAGGGGAGCGCTGGGTTAAGCACGCCCCGACGGGGGGGTTTTAACTATTTAGGGGCAAGCATACGGCGCAGC
>Ga0181612_103195_pt1 | contig 21263 bp, 19 predicted proteins | sample HoacroProtozoa21_FD_119630 | JGI IMG/M metagenome (GOLD analysis project Ga0181612, IMG submission 119630) | Hoatzin crop microbial communities from Cojedes, Venezuel. Combined Assembly of Gp0051906, Gp0051904, Gp0051908
CGGAGCACTGGGACAGGCTGCCCAGGGAGGCTGTGGAGTCTCCTTCTCTGGAGATATCCCAGACTCGCCTGGACAAGGTCCTGTGCAGCCTGCTGTAGGTGACCCTGCTTCAGCAGGAGGGTTGGACTAGAGGACCCACAGAGGTCCCTTCCAACCCCTACTATTCTGTGATTCTGTGATGGCCTTCAGCCTGGCTGTGCCAGGTGCTGGCAAGGTTTCAGAGCAGCACAAACACCAAGCAAAGCCTAGATGCAGCTAGAAAAAGCCCAGCACATTGCTCCTTAGTGCTTACGCAGGCCTTTCAGTAAAACCCTTCCATGTTTTTATTGCACACTGTTGTCAGGTGGAGCAACGCTATTATACAGAGCGGAGACACGAGGCACAGCCAACACTTGTCTTCTGCAGGGGTCAGGACAGACCTTGGCACCCTCAGAGATCCCTCCTAAAGCAGCCTCAGATACATCCCTCTGGTGAGCTTCTCATGGCCGAGCTGGTGGCCTGGCTTTCGATTCTTTGACTTCAACTGCAAAGCACCAAAGGAAAGCAAAGCCTTGCTCCGTGTTGGAGCGTCACCAGGCTTGGATCAGTATGCACTGAAAACCACTGCTCTGAATGCTCAACTGCACCTGAAATCGACTGTATTAAGTGGGGCCAGAAGACCCGTAGCTGCCTCCTCGGGAGCAGCAGGAGAAACAAAGGTCTTCTGCTCCTGCACAGCAGCTGTCCTGCAGTGTGTCTTTCAGGTACCGACAGCTTATCTGGCAGACATAATCTGCCTGAAATTGTCCACATTCGTCACCTTTGTTGTGGTATTTGAGTGCCTCACAATTTTTACCAGCTCTCTGTGATACAGGGAGCTGCTGCTATCTGCTGGGAGCTGGTGGGGAATCGATGGGGATGGAGTGCAGAAGTCCTTGGGGTGGGAGAAGTCCCCCCTCAGACAGACTACCCAAACCCCGCTCCCATCCCCCTCCGCCCCCCCTCCCCGACGGCTGGCTCCAGAGCACGACTGTCTCCACCCTGGGGTAAGCAGCAAGGATGAGAAGCTTGGTTTCCACTCCTCTTTTCTCCTAATGTTCTCTCTAGTGTTTTAAAAGCTCCTGTTTCAATCTCCTCTCCTTGGCTGCCAGGAAAAAGCCTGCGGGGCACAAGAGGGGCAATGGGCAAGTGCCCCCAGCCACCCACTTGGAGACTTTGGGGGACCCCCGCAATTCCTTCAGCTGCTGGCCGTGTCAGCTGGAGTCCCCCAGCCCAGCAGACATCGGCAGTGGGTGAGCTTGTTCCGCTGAACGCAGCTACCCCCAAGCAGTGCTACCACACTCTCCTTTTCTGCGAGAAACTGTGCACAGTGTCTGGCCACAGATGTTCGGGTGGCCACATGCCCTGCCTGGCCTCCAGCAGCCAGCCCCCACAGGAAAAGCTGAATTGCTCTCCCAAACACATAACCTTGTGTCCGGATGCGCAAGGGAGGTCTCCAGCAAAGGCCAGGCACCGCAGGCAGGGTGCTGCGGCGACTGAGTACTTAGTTGTTGCATCTGCCCTGGTTTCATCCCTGTCAAGTAGCATAAACACTCAAATCAACATTAATAAGGGCATTTGGTGGAGGCTTTTAGGTTCTTATCCTGCTTTTAATGATTCATTCAGCTTCCCTTGGCTCTTGCAACCCAAGCCCTCTCTGTCTCTTCCTTCTTGAAAAAACCCTGCCGGGAGCCACCCCTGGACCTCTTAGCACTGTCTGGATAAATTAAAAGGGCTGGGGCTACGTACCAGCTGCGAGGACTAACGGACTCCTAAAGGGAGGATGATTTCTCTATAGAGTCACACAGAAAACCGCTGCGCTTGTTTGAGCTCATTATTCTTAATTAGCAGCTCCACAGACTGGGGTAACCAAGACACTCCTGCTGCCACCACGTTCAGCCATCCCGTGTTTTGTGATGGCATGCTGGCATCCCCCTTGCCAGCCCCCGGCCCCGTCCCGCCACTGCCATGGAACGGGGATGTGCCACCACACCATGTCCCCGTGGCCAGGCTGACGCTCTACTGATGCCGAAGTCACCATGGAGCGGATGGGGGAGCACAGGAGGGAGGGTTTTTTCCCATGCTGCCCCTTCCATTTTCTCTTCTCCAATGAGTCCTGGCAGCACAGTGGGGACAAAGTCCCCGTGGCTGGGGGACAGGAGCCAGGGCATGCCCCACACCACTCTGCCCCCCACCTGACCTCAGCAAAGGTGGGAGGGAGCTACCTTCACCTCTGCGCCATGTCGGCCTGAGCGGCTCTCACCCCATTGCATCCAGAGCGGAGAAACCCTCTAGCACATCCAGCATCCGTCAGGCAGCTCTCTCTGCTCCTTGATGCTGATTTATGGTCTTCTTGTCCAGCTGCCAGAGGAACCCTTTATACCAGATAGCGTTTATCTCAAAATAAGCCCTGGAAAAATACCACGGGCTTTATTTGTCATTCGCTCTGGGAAAGTTTTGAGCTAATAAATAAAGTGAAGTTATTTTAAAGGGCAGCAGCTTTCCTGAAAACTTAAACTCAGGGTTCTGACAGAAACAACAATACCTCCATTGCCTAAATACCCATAACTTCAGCTCCTGCAAAATTAGGTTTCTTAGGCTGCAAAGAACAAAACTTTGCAAATCAAATTGCTTCACACTCATGTAATTAGCAATTATCTCCCTGGTGGAAAATGATTCCCCCACACAATATTTGTGTGAATCATACCCAGGTGGGGGTTTTTTACTTGCTTTTTACACGTGCACACACACAAACACAGAGGCACATCAGGATCTTGGCAAAGATGTCCCCTTTAATCTGCCCTTCATTTCAGTGCAATTCAGACCACAAGCCTCAGATCTTAAACCACAGGAGACATCCAAGTGTTAATGTTGCTATTAGCAACCTCACTGCCCCTCTGACAGTTAAAGAACAGTCAAGCACGGTTCAGGGATGTGGTCTTGCTCCCTGATGTGGTCAGCCGAGGACTCCCGAGGACATCTGAAGAGTTCCTGCACAGTTTTGCAGAGCTATTTACAATGCTTGGGCAAAGAGGTGGGACTGTTAACTCCTCCATGGAGGTGCGGACATGCAGGAGGCACAGCATCATGCAGGAGAAGGACTCTCCACCATGAGCTGGATTTTACACCCTCGTTTTTACATGATAGATCAGGGCTATCACATCCTCTCCCAGGACCCGCTTTTGCCTACGCCTCGTTGGAGCAGCAGCCTTGTGAGACACCCCTCCAGAAACAACCATATTTCTCCTTATTCTCCTGGTCTTGTGGGAGCAATGTGGCCTTTCATCACTTTCACAGCTGGAAAAGTTGGCAGGATGATGAAAAAATGAATGGACCTCAGTAAATTCACCCAGTGATGCTGGTCAAAATTAACTGACTCCCCCTGCTCAAGACACTAACACAACCATAAGCACCCTATGCAGACATTTAAACAATGTATATCCATGCATGTATCTATATTTCAATGGCAACTCATGAAAAGCTGGGCTTCAAAGCCGTTTAAACTCTTGAATTGGTTCAGCTCCCAAATCAACAAGAAAAACACAAAGAACCAGACCACATGCTAGCATAAACCAGCACTGTCTCCACCATCCTCTGAAAAACACAGCCTTGGGGCTTTGCCCTGATAAAGAGGGTTTATATACACTTTGTGTCTAATCCGGGAGTCCCTCGTCACCTCTCAAAGGCAAAATCCCTGTGGCCCTGCAAAGCAGCACGACATTTGTACCCATGAGAGAAATGCAGCACAGGAGCCAAGAGAGGGTTTTTGCTTTCTTCTTAGAATGGCTGAGACAGAGACCTGTGGGAGCGGTGGAAAACTGCCTGCACCCAACGGAGAAGGCAGACACAGCTCTGGCAGGCAGGGCTAGAGGGTGCTTGGAGCAGGATAACATTACGTGCAGAGCTGTTCCCAGACTTCATCTGCCTGCAGCCTGCACCAGCCGTCTCCTATATTCTGTCATTACGCAGCTTGACGCACTTTAGGTTGCTGTTGGCATTTCTGCTCACAAAGTGAACGGTTCACGGGGTACCTAGTGGTTTCTTGTTGGGACTGGTTTCCCAGTTTGAAGGGAAATGTGACTTTTTTGAAATGTAAGAATTCTGAATACCACCCCCAACATACACGTTGCAATGCCGTTCTGGGATAAAAAAAACCCCATAGTCTGTTTTTGTGTTCTCTTTCCCCTCTATAATACTCAACATTGTTTCACAACAGTTCAGTAACAGCATGCACGATACACTCCATTTCTCCCAGCGTGGTGAACCAGAATTTTATGTATAAAACTATTAAGAGAGAAGCTCCTTAAGCTGAATGAGACACCAGAGCTCACTAGAGCAAAACACTCTCCCTTGGCTTGTCATCGGGTATTTTCTCAGAACGGGACTCCCTGCACAAAAAGTTAGCTTACACTTCTTTTTATAGCTTCATAAAATTAAGGAATCTGGCTCCTCTCAAGGTGGGTCTAAAGCTGAAAGGCTACAACACAAGGCAAGTAAAGCAGCAGCACTCATCGTGTTCACTAAGAGGACTACCATTCAGCTTATTTCAGGACACAGACTGGCCAGACATCCCCACTGCTTTACATAAAACCTATTTGTGTTGTTCCTGGCCTCCTTAAGGACTCCCAAAGATGCTGTCTGCCCTCCAGCTGACAGAGGCTGTCCGGATCTGCAGTGGTGGTATCACCTCATGGCTCACCTGGAAAACAGAGAGCCTGGCCAAAACACTTCATGGACAGCTTCACTGGTTTCAGCAGGCAGTGGTGCTTTACCCGCCATGAGGAGCTGGCTGTTTGCTCCCGGGTGGGTTGCTGGAGGGAAGTTAGATCTGGTTGTCTGCTTGCTTATTCACAGTTCTGTGCATCAAATGGGGCACCTGCTCTGTGGGACAGGTGGCTGACAGCCACGTGGGGTGGTGCAGCTCTGAGCCCCAGGGTTCTGCTCAGCCTCATTAGTTTGCTGGCAGAGCAAGAACAGGCCTTCAACATTTTGGTTTCCGCTCCTGCCCCCAGCTCACATGTGACATAAAAATTTCCAACTTCTTATTTCAGTGCACCAAGCGGCTTTGTGTAGTAACCAGATTAAATTTGGAGAGAGAGTGAGCCATCAACCGGAGGCGTCTGATGTCAGAGCAGGAAATTTGAGGATAAGCATCTAAGAGCACTCTGCACAGCACTAACTCATGCGTAGTTCAGACGGCTTCAGTGCGGTCCAGGCCTCACGAAAGGATGGCAACAAAAGCTAGTGATCAATAGTTAAGAGATCTGAGAGAGGTTGCAGCTTCGAAAATTGCTCAGAAATGGAAAACAAGGAGGAAGAATAAATGGTCAATTTTCAAGAGATCAAGCCCACCAGCGAGGTGCCATACAGTTGCATGGAAGGATATACAGGGTGTCGTAAATTCTTTAACAGTCTGAGAAAAAAGCCCATGCACACACACACATATACATCCCTCCATATATGTACACATACGTATACACACACAAATTTGCATAGATACTTGTGTATGCATATTTGACTCAAGCTCAGAGAGAACTATGGGAATCTTCAAAGGCACCCAAGAAGGGTGACGGAGTGGAAAGATGAAGTCTGAAGAAATTAATGCAAAGCAACGCACACATCAATGGGAAAAAACCCAAACTACTCCTACACGCCCTACATTGTAAATCAGCTGTAGCTGCTCGTGAAAAGGACTTCGCAGCAGTCAGCCTGGTGAAGAACTCCGCTCTGACATCAAGAAAACAAAAGAAACCCTTGGACGTGCAAACAGCAGATTGAAGAAAACAGTATCCAACCAGCACGATGACATTCAGTGCATCTGCAGTGAGGGCACATACACGGTTTCTGTCATTCCACTTCAGAAAGGGAGAACATCAAGTAACAGGGTGACAGCTGATAAAGGGGTGCAGAGATTTCCATAGTAAGCCAGGCTGCACACAGTGGATTTGTTTAGCTTAAAGAGAAAGCAATATATAAAAGGTCTGCCTGACACTTCTCATTTATTCTTCCTTGACATAAGAACAAGTGATCTCTTGGTGAAATTAAAAAGCAATGGATTTAAAAGAAACAAAAGGATTTTTATATTCCCACATAAAGCACGCACGAAGCATTTTTGAGGTCAGGAGATTAGTATGATTAGAGACAGAATCAGATGCTTAGGTGGAAAATACAGTTACTTTAAATGAAAGTTTAGCAAAAAGCATGCAAGCCCCTGGGTTTTTATCAACAATAGGCTTTCTCATACAGTCCAAGTCAAACAATCAGGAATAAAGAATTGATCTAAAGGTGCTGGAGGAATGTTCGTAGCCCCAAAGCAGTGACCCTGGAAATGGTGCAGCTCTCCCACCATGCTGCTGTGTGTCCTGAGCTGGGTGCACAGAAAGAGAGATGCTGGCTTATGTTAGAGAGTCAGGTACACAACGGTCCAGCACTAATGAGACTATTACTGCAGTATCTTCCAGCTCCCGTGCCCACCTTTCACTATGGCTGGAGGGCCTGATAAAGGCTGAAGACCAGTTGTGGTCTGGAGAGCTCACCTGGCAGAATGCACCCAGAATAGGGAAGGACCCTTCTGCTCATTTGGGAGAGACTGATCTAATCCGAATGGCCAACAGTGTAATTTGTGCCAAGAGGAGCCTGAGGAATCCAGATGGTTACTGAAACATGTGTAAATGCATGCAAATAACTAAGATGAACAAAAAAATTTGCTATGTCTGCAGACAGAAAAAAGGATTGAATTTATCAGATAAGGAGAGTAATTTAACTCCGTTTTCTCTGGACCATGTAAGACTCACCATAACCCCCTGAGGAGGATTTCCCTGGGCTCCCAGTGGACAGGATTTCATCAGTCAGCTGTTTTTATCCTACGGCAGCCTTATTTCCCCATCCTTCATCCCTAGTTTGACTCCTCTCAATCTTGTGCTTCACAGCTGTGTGCTTTGGTTGGAAGAGATAGGTTTGGAAACAAAATTACTGCAAGATGCAGAGGGCAAGCAGGCAGCCCAGGGTGTGCTTCCAGAGGTCATGTCCTCCTGGCCTTTCCTATGAGAAAGTGCTCTCTAAACCTGCTCTCACTCCACTCCAACAGGTTCAGAGCCTGAAGACAACCACCCAGTTATATGCCTGTGATGCTTTTCTCCAGCTGGGTTACCCTGGAAGGACTGCTCTGCTGCAGGGAGCAAAAGGCTTTTTCCTGTCTCCTCACTGGGACCCTGGTGGTGTTGCTCAGAGTCAGAAAGCTACTCTCCCGCGGGAAACGTGAGCAAAGTGGCTGCTCCATATCAGTGGTGGGGATACAGAAAGGGACAAGATCTCCCCATGGCGGGCTCAGATTTGTGGTGGGAATGAAACTTCAGTTCCTGGCTGCTGTCAGGCAGGATCCACAGACTAAGCCCAAGCAAACCATTCGCTATGACGGGGGGATGTCTGCAGAGTGAAATAGCTTCATTTCTTAGCTTCACATGCCCTTGGATACATCAATATTTTCCCCTTGTGCCATAGAAGCATCGACAGCCTTCATATGGAGTGGCTCTGGGATGACAGACAGGCGAGAAGCAGCATCGCAGAACCAACGTGACTCTGCCAGGGTCCTGCTGTAGCTTGGAACATGGAATGGGCACAGGACTGAGTCTGTTGGTGCTCTGTGGGCTCTGCCCATCAGGCCACGCTACCTCCTTGCTGCAAAGTCCCAGCTGTGCTCTCCAGCAAGAACAACAGTGACTGCAGCTGGCTCAGGACTTCCCAGCCACAGAAACAAAATTGAGCTTTGCCTGATACTGAACAAGTGGAGCCAGTGCCTGGGAAAGGTGATGCCTGCAGCAGAAAAAGGGGTGCATAGAGGCCTGCTGGTCACTAGAGTAGGTTACTAGCTCCCTTTCAGTGGTCCCACCATGGGGAAAAAAGACCCTACTGCTATTCCCGGCCCCTGCTCTGACCTTAGTAACCCTGCTGGGCCACCATCTGTAGTCCTCTTCTGTTTGCTGTGGGGTGAGGCAAAAAGATGGGTGACGTTAAAAGCCAGCCTTCTCCTGGGCCTGCTCGAGCATACATGCTTGCAGGAAATCTCCACTGCAGATCTTGCTTGGGCCTCTTCATGCTCAGCGAAAAGTGGAGTCATAAGGTCTATGCACAGTTTTCAGGTGCTGCTTTGTTTTCAAAAGCAGGGTGGTTCACCAGATGGAGGAGATCTGTGCTCGCTTAGTCTCTCTGTGAGGTCGTTTGCTTGTGGGAGAACCAGGACAGTCACCCGTCACACTTACACCATGACTCTGTGGCCTGAAACTGGTTTAGGGATCATCTCGCAAGGGACCCATGAAAGGTGATAGAACAAGCATGTGGTGCGTTTCTGTGTTGGTGCAGGGGGCACCACATGCCTGAGATTGCTCACCTTTACAAATAGCTTTGCTAACCATGTCTGAGCCTGAAAGCCCCAGTGTGCATGTTTCTTTCTGCTCATCCTCTCCATCCGCAGCTCTGGTGGGCAGGTGTGGGGCACCCAGGTGGGACAGTGCACTGGCTGCTCCCTACAGACAGCCTGGTGCTGGTCACAGCCATATACCCTGGCAAAGGGCTTTTCAGTGCTGCTGAAAACCAAATACTTATGCAAGCCAGAGCTAGAGGGGAAGGTGAGCGGCCCCTGGTCCTATCAAGCCACTGCTCCTCCATTGCCCAGGCTTCCCAACATGGGTGGGCAACTGGAGGGAAGGGGGAACTTGCACATACTTGATTTCTTCCCATTGGACTCTCTTCATGCCATTCACCATCAACAGGCTTAAACTGGCTTTCAGACAACTTCAGTTTGTGATTCTTTCCAAAGCAATCTCACGGAAAATATTTAGAGGTCTTCAGCCCCAAAGCAACTGCCAAACACTACTACAGAGGGGCTTGAGGGTTTCCTTCCTTGCCCCCATCAGGGCTGTTTCACCAAGGGGCAGTGAGAAAGCCCCCAAGCCCCTTCACTCATTTTGCATTGCCCCTGTGAGACAAACAGGCCCCCTGGTATGGAAGTGGCTTCACCGTTGGCCATGCAAGGGGAATCGTGTCTGGCTGAGACCGGTTCCACCACTGCACCAGGGCAGGGAGAATGGCTGCAACACATCCCCATGTAAGTTAGTGGGGCCTGGGGAGGCCCCCTGGTTGCTGGAGGAGCCAAGGAGACAGATGGGACATGGTTCATGGTACAAGGAAACTCAGAGCTGGACCACCACTGAGAAAGAAAGAGGGCTCTGGGTTTTGCACGGACAGAGAGGAAGTGCACAGATACACATAAGAGGAGGCAAGCCAGACAGTCACACATCTAAGAATGGGCAGAGAAATTATTGCCACCAGGCAGGGTCCTCCTCATCCCGTAAAGCCTTGTCAGAAAAGGAGAGAAAGGTGGGGGCAGCAGCTGATGTGAGGAAGGTGCCAGAGCTCAGGGTCTAAGACACTCATCTGGGATGTACAGCAGTGCAGCTGGCCCTGTTTCTGGCACTTCCCCAGAAATTCCCCCAAAGCTAGGGATCAGACAGATTTAAATATAAGGTATCTTGATCTTTATACAAGATCTAACCCTACACTGGAGTCCTTTGGGAAATAAAAGCAACAACTGCAAGTTTCTTCCCTTTGGAGCAGTAGCAGGAGCTATGGCTTTGCATCCCTAAACATGTCAACACACATTGGACATGCTCTCCTACAGTCCCAGCTACTATTTCTGTTCCTGGGTTTCTGCAGCTTCTTCCAGAGATGCCAGTGTGTTGTTCAATTAACTCATCAGTCACAGCTACACAAGCTTTGCTGGATGCAAACTCTCAACTATATAAATAATAAACAGGAAAATTAACACCTTGTCTCTGTTTCTCTGCTCCTTTCAATTGCAAATGCATCTGATGCAGGCACCTTAGTGTATACACGTGCACACATGCACACACACACACATGCACGCACATGCACACAGTGAAGCTAAGTGCCTGCCCTTCAGTTCGATTAATTCTGCGTTTGGCAATGAGTTCAGTTTGCAGCAAGGCTGCACAGACAACTAGAAAATAGCACTGGCTTTAATAGACCTAATTTTCATTAATCTTTCTGCTTCTCTCTCTGCCTCACCAAAGAAAGGAACTGAGGTTAATCAGAAAACAGGAGTCTCCTTCACAGAGCTGGTGGGAGTTCACAACAGGGCTGCATTGGTTATTTTCCATATTCCCCTGAGGCCCATGTAGGAACAGACATTTAGTCCAAACTATATTACTTGGCTAATAAGATTTACAAGCAGTTTGAGATAATGCAATCATTTCCAAGATGAAGGAAAGGCATTCTCTAAAAAGTAAAGCTGGGAGGAGGGAGCCAAGAGCTCATTTTCTCAAAATCCATTACGTGCGGCCTGGATTTTGTGTGTGTGAGTGTGTGTGTTGCTTCCAGACTATGAAGACTGAATTAAAGGCCAGCTCTGTATATTCACCACTAGCCTTTATCTGCAGCATCGTTTTTCATATTGATCTGGATTTTTTCCCTCCCTCTGCCTGCCATGAATCTTATACAAACAAACAACAAAATCTAATCAGGCTGCCCAATCTCACCTCATCACCGCTGCGTGTTACTCCACGCAGCCTTCGCTTGTCAGCAGCAATGCAAGAGCAGAGCGTGCATCAATACAAACAGGAATGCTTAGCTAATGCAATAATGCTCTCACAGACGGATGCCTGCTTCGCAGTGTGTCAGATCCCCAGAGATCGTGCTTGCTCCTTATTCACCTGGAACTGTGGAGTAATGTGATTAGCTCGCCAAAATGACTGATGATCATTGAATCATAGAAATCAGAGACGGAAAAACCAGCTGCATCACACTGCTGTCCACCACCTTACCTATGTAAGTGTCCATGCATGTACACACAAGCTCCCTGCTGCCGATGCAGGATCTCTTCCTAGGGCTGAGCACAGTTGGGTTCTAAATTACACCAGTGATAGGGTTTCCAGCGTCTCCCTGGGAGTCTGTGAGCTAACCAGGCAGACGTCACCCACTGTACTGACAGTCCTTCCTCCCCAAATGACTAACTGTCACTTGCTCCATCATCCTTGCTATGCATCCTGCCGAGTTCCCTGCCAGAAAGCATTCTTGTCCCAGCTCTGCCAAGCTCTGCACATACATTCCTGCTGTTTCACTACAAGCGAATCCCTCAGGCTTTCTCCATCCCCGTGTCCATAGCCCTCCTGGGGCTGTGCACGGAGCCATGCCCATGTAGGCAGCTGAGTTTTCACTGCAGAAGGATAAGGAGATGTCGGTGGTTGTGGTGCAAACGGCAGGATGGCCAAGGCAGAGGAACTCCAGGACAGGTCAACAACTGTGCTCAGCACAGGAGAGGATGCACTGAGGTGCGGCTGGAAGAGCAGAGGGAAGAGTAAGGGAGCAAACCTTGCTCCCTGCAGGAAAAGGAAGGTGGCACATTAGAAACCCTGCATGGCTTTAAAGACAAACTCCCTTCACGCACTTTATTTGTCAGGTTTCACGTGCGCAACAAGGTCTGGTAAGTGCACAGGCTGTTTAACATTAAATGTACTATTTATTACTTACACCGCAAAAAGTGCATGCTAAGGAGTTCTTCCACGGCAGACACGCCGAGCCTGGCCCCAGAAAACCTCCCTTGCTCCTCCCAGCAAGGCCAAGCAGCACAAACTCTTTAAAAGTCTGGGAATACATCCACCGGCAGCACGGGTGTATGTAGGTCATGGAGACGCAGTGGAGCCCAGGGCCATGGCCAGGCTGGGCCACGCTGGCCTCTTCCCCCAGCCTCCTCCTGCAAACCAGGTCTGCTCACGGCACAGTTTCCCTCTGCACCTTCCCTCCTGAGCTGCGTTGTGGGGGAGTGGTCCTGCCCTTAGCATTTTCTGATTTCCGGCAAGGTGAAGGCAGCAAGGGGAAAAATAAACCATTTCAAAACAGAACGATGCTGTGCATCAACAAAGAAAAGGAAAGAGTGAGGCAAGACTGGGAGCTCAGCAATCCACAGTGCAAGCACAGGGGGAATTTCTCCGGGACTCTGCATATAAACGTGAGGGGATGGGACTGTGAGGCTGAAGGGAGTGATTCTTACCGGAGACAGTGGGAAAAGCTCTACATCTCTTTGGAAATCCCTCTCATTTCAATTGGTTACACAATAGCATTGAGTTGCCAATTAAATATAAGAGACGTTAAAGCTAAATGTACCTGCAAAAGCCTTAGACCAAACGCCAGGCAATACTTCTTTGAAAGAAACAAAGCTTACTTCTCTTAACTGGTTAATAGTTCAGGCTCCAGCTAAATTTATAGCAGCCTACAGTAAACCACGGGGTCAGTTCACGTCACTGTGTGCCCACCATCCTCGTGCCGCTGGGAGCATGGGACGGAGCCTTCCTCCTGCAGCAGCTTTCTCCTGAGTCCCGAGTGCTTTATTTTGGAGATATTGATAGCAGGAGTGATCTTCCAAAGCGAAGAGTGGGCTCCTGGATTATAGCACCAGCAAGCCTTGTCTTCTGGCATGCCACTGAGATGGCTGTGACAAAAATGGTCAGGATAGCTTCGAGGGGGTTTTATATTGATGCATTCAGGGTACCTCACTGCCTGCCTCCTAGACACAGGAGACGTTTAGGAGGCATGACTTTTTAAAGAAAGCAGCTGTGATATTTTCCCCTTGCACAGAGCAGTTTCTAGCAAATTCTAAAGAGAAAAAATCAGCAACAACAGCCGGCACACAGCATAAGAGACTTTCAGATGACACCCTTATCCTCATCACAACGCACTGAGCCAAAGTTTGTCACTTATATATCAACGCTTCTCCTATGTAGCTTCCACCAGACTCTTCTCCAGCACTTCAGTGCTTTTCATTCCTGCACAGACTTGTGTTTGTTGATGAGAAAATAGAAACTGCAGCTCCAGAAAATACATGTAAAATCCTATTGCACCCAAACACCCTGCAGATCAGACAGAGACTGCACCTCCTCATGACTAACGCATGCGTGCTTAGCCCCAAAACACAGATAGATAGCTGGGGAAAATTCCTTATCCAAATCCCACCATGTTGAAAATTTCTATGTATATATGATGGAAGCCCACAGCCTTTAGCTTCCAGATACCCAGTGGTTTGCACACTGAGTCTCAAAACTGCTCGCTGCTCATCAGCAGAGCCGTGTTGCACTGGGCCAGCAGAAGCTGCCTGATAAACTAAAGCAGCTCAGAGCACAAAGTGATGGAAGGAGCAGCAGGCAAAACACTGTAACTCATCAGACAACGTAAGATATCACAAGTAATATGCAGCAGTACCAGTCTACAAAGTGGCTTGTAAAGGGCTTGATGAGTAACTCAGCTGAGCTTCTGGATTACACACAAGACGAATCATTTCATTTCTGTGCTTATGCAGCAGCCCATCTGCAGTGTGCAAGGAACCATCCTTCCTCCTCACATCTTAGGGGCTTCAGATGAAAGGGTGAGAACAATTGCTAAAACCAGGCAACACAAGCCAAATTTTTCACTTAGTCCTGAAGAGAGGAATGATTCTGTATGCCTGGTCTCTATAATCGGGGAGTACTTGATATGTACAGATGCGCAAAGCCCTAAACAGACACACAACTATGAAAAGTTCAAGAAGTGGGCCGTGCTGGCTGATAGCTGTTCCCAAATTCAAAACCAGATTTGGCCGGAGGCAGTGTAAAGCTGCACTGATTTCTGTCCTGCGCAATACTGTTGGAATTCAGGGAACAAAATATTTGCAAGGGGGACCCATGGTGAACCTGCTTACTGTCAGGTGTAGAAGATACAAGCACCCAGTTCTCTGGCCCCATCCAGCCACTACTTCCAACGCATCAGTCCTGCTTCCTTGACAGTGCCTCCCTGGCTGTCGGCCCAGGGGGATCCTACTGCTTCATCTTCCCTGATCTCCCAGGATTTTTCCCCAGGCTATTTCCATTCTGCCTTCTCATGAAGGGTCCCCGAGTAACCTATTCTCTACTTTGAATTGCTTAAATCATGCGGACATGGACAAGCCCACAAAGGACTTGCCTTCTTCTCCTGAGGAATTTGGGTCAGTATCTTTGAAGTGTTTCCTCTACTTGCAACAAGGAAACTTCTGCTTCACATGCAGCATGAGCGTGCAGGACACATTACATCTCAGGCACGTGCTTCCTTGCAGGTTCATCTGCAAATGCACAGCAAGACTGATGTGGCCAAAAGAAACTTGGCTCCTTGCAGAGCACTTGTTCAGTCAGACTGATAGTGAGCTGTGTGCCTTCACCTGGGACTGACAGGTGGCCACTGGGACTTCAGCCCCGACAGTCTTATTCCTCTGCTTGCACAAATACAGCATACTGTGAAGGTCCTGGCTGGGGAGAAACAGATTCCTGCAGCCCGAGACAGCCGAAGGGGAAGATGAAGCGCTACTGGAAATGGCATCTGTGGATTCAGTCACACAGAGAGACCAAGTGTTTGGAGTGCAACAATCCCCAAATGTTGCTCATCAAAGCAACCTTAATTAATTAATTAATTACATTTGCAGCAAAATGTACAGGTGTGTTGATCTTGCCAGGGGAGCTGGGGCATTCCTGGAGGGTGCTGAGTTTCGGATACATGTGTGATTCACCCTCCAGCGAAGCCTAGGGTATGCTGCGCAAGGGCTCATGGACACCCTTCCTCTCCCCCTTGCATGATGGGCGGGCGAGCAGCTCCCATCCCTAGGTGTGGGCTCCGCCAGTGAGCCGAGCTGCCAGGCAGAGGAGCCTGGGGCTGGGGGACAGCCAAGCCAACCCGGCTCACCCCCCCGCTCCCTGTGAGGCAAGCCCTGCTAGCTGTTATCAAGCGACAATGCACTTCTGGGCTCTTGCCAGGCGAGACGGGTTCACATCAAATGGAAAGACATCAGGAGATAACGTCTTCAGAATGTTCGGATCACTGCCTTGCATTTCAGTCCACTGCACCGAGGGAGAGCTGCCCCAGCTGCCCTCTGCTCTGTATTCCTGTGTGCAGTGGCACCACTGCCACCACCCGAGAAAGCCCCCAGCTGGGCTTTGGCACCTCTGATATGCCTCAGGCATGGGAATGGTGGGTCCTGGCTCACCCAAAGGAGAGCCATTCCCCGAGACTCATCTGTCTCTCAAATAGTGTTCTGCTGGTCGATGTAGCATAGACAACATCCATCAGCCCCCACAAGCTCACTTGGCTCATGCTCGCAGCAGTAGGCAGGCTTTCGGCTGCAGATGTCACCAGCAGCCCCAAAGTGGAGCTCTCCATACCATGACATTTCAAGGCAGCCCTGCCATTCCAGTACGTCTTGCTCTAGATGGCTCAGCGTTACCCAGAGCTGATTTTAAGCCTTAAAGGGTTAGTTTTCACCATGCCACAAAGGGCCATATAACTGCACCTTGGGAATCACCTAGTTGCTAGAGGAGAAGGGTTTGCTATGAAGGAGGACAGAAGTGCCTGGGAGCTTCTGGTAAAAAAAACCTCAAAAACCCCCACAGACACCAAACAGTTAATTCTATTTTTTTTTAAACTCTGGGCTGCCATTGTTCCTGGCTGGTTGCACGTAGGAGCCCCTGCAGCAGCTGGCTGTCTGGTCTTGCTGGAGCATGGGTGCGGGAGGGGACTGGGCAGAGCTTGTGCCGTAGCTGACATTTCCAAGCACAGTTGTGTCAGCAAGGCTGGCTGAGTGTGAGATCAGGAGCACATTGAGCCATACCTAGGGAGCAGTCTGGCTTCCCAAAGCATGGCAAAATAACAGCACAGTCCAGTCCTCCCTCCAAAATCACCACCATAAGACATCTGTGCTTTGCTGCCTTTGTCCATCTGCTTCAAAACAAAGACCCACATCTCTGATGGCAAAGCACAAGGTGCAAAAAGCTCCCCTTCACCTGAGAATACCAAAACTTTCCAGGGAAGTGTGCAAGCCCCACTTTCTCTTTCTCTACAACCAGTGGCTTGTCAGTAAGGTGAGGGGAACAGGCCCTTTCTGGCTGAAAGATGACTTCCAAGAGGGCTGTGGCAAGGAAGAGTGTTTCTCTTCTGAGCCACATCTCCCAAGGTCTCCAGTGCCCAGCTGCTTTCCCAGAACTTACTTTAACTCATCAGGAATGAAGGGAGGGAGGGGCAGGCTGCAGAGACCCCCCTTCTGGGAGGCTGCCTTTTGGCACCATGGCAGTGGGCTTTCAGCTTTGAGGCGGTCACAGGGAGGCTAGGGTACACAAGCGTGCCAGAGTGCCGTGGGCTCTGCTGCTTGCTCAGTTAGGTACACCTAATCCTGCACCATCAAACATCAAACACGTCAGACTCTCCAGTTCTTTCTACTTCCTAATTTACTCCCCCAGGCAAAGATGTTGGCTGGTTCGTTTCACTGTAACTCCTCTCCAAGGCGGGTTCGGAGACTATCCCAGCTTCCACCAGCTGGGTAATAAACGACGATAATAATGCACTGCGGCAGAGCAAATTAGCAGAGGGAAAGGAAAGCAGAGCAAGGGAATGAGCATGAATGAGAGCTGGCATGACCCACTATGTCTGCAGTGATTTATTTTCAATTTCACTTATTAAAACCTCTCTGGGTACAGATTGCCTTTCCCCACTTCGTCTTCGTTATTGCTCAACCTGCCTTGAGACTGGGTGACATGGGTGTTTTGATAGGCTAACTGGAAGCCTGGCTAATTTCCCTGGTGCTTCCTCTGTGGTGTGATGAAACCATTGCTCCAGAGAGTCACGACAGCCATGCCAGGCAAAGCCCTTGCTTTCCCCGAGACGGGTCTGTGCTGCAGGGCCCTGAAGCACAACTGTGTCTCCATCCTTGAGGTGATCTCCGTTTGCACTGGTGTGCACAAGCCAAGAAAACAGCAGGCAAACATATTTCTCCTCTCTCTAGATGTCCTACTATCAGGATCAGGGGACAGGAGGATACAGGTGGGCCCCTCTGAGTAGCTGCTTCAGGTATGGCACAGGGGGCTGCCAGGGCCATGGAGAAATCAAGCTCTCGGAGAGACCTTTGGCCTTTACAAAAACTGCCCAACCAGGAGCAAACCCACACTGTCCTCCTGTAAGGCTTCACCCTGACCGAGACACTGGTGCCAGCGTGGACCTGGGGCCAGCAGGACTGCCTGCGCTCATGGACTCAAACAAGGCCCAAGGCGCTTACTCTAGGCAGATGGCTTGAGACATTACAGCCCTCATGTGAGCTGAGCATTGATGCAGCACAGATTTTTGCTCCTCTTAAGATCTCTGTTTCGGTACTGCAGAAGAAATGAGTTTTTGCTACAGTCCATAACCAGCACTTCTTCCAGCTTGCAGGACCTCTTCAGAATAGGATATGGGACGCCCAGTACAATATCTCCTATCAGTCACAGTCATACTCTGCTCTTCAGCATTTGATTTAGTCATGCTTGGCAAGCAGCAGGGCTTGCTCTGTGCTGGAGGAAATGCAAGGCAAGGACGCTCTGCAGAACCAGAAGTTATGGTTGTCAGAGATATCTTTCCCATAGAAAATCAAGTTGTTTCAAAGAGGTGCATCTCAATCACTCACAAGAGGAGAGTCTGCACACCAGCTGGCATGGAATCTGTTTGTGTGGGAAGCAAAAAGCAAACAGGGAGTTTCTCCCTCTTGAACTGAAGGAGATCACGAATATCTCCCTTGCAGGTGGCAAGCTGCCAATGAGTCCCAAACATGCTGTGGTCTGGACCATGCTCAAGAAGCCATCCCATCACATTAATATCTTCATCAGTTATCAATCAGTTTTTTTTAACTCCTGCCTTTAGGTTACCAAAATGTTGAGGGCTGGTGCTGCTCCAAAGGGACTGATTTCCTTCTACAACAGTTTTGCACTGAGCTCTTCTCCCCAACTTTCTCACGTCTTCCACACCCTCAAGGGTCTGTGAGACCTAATCAGCCAGTTCAAAAGTGTTCATGGCCAGACCCAGCAACATCTGCCATCCTGCATTTTGGACCCTGAACAGGACATGCTGCAGCAAAAACAAATAAAGGGCACTGATTTTACAAGTCAAAGGCCTCTTTGGAGCAGTGGAAGAACGCCTACTTCTCATGCTAAACTAGGATTTGCGCATCTGTCTTTAGTGCCTCACACAAGGAGTTATGGCTGCCTCATCGACAGGATTTAGAGCTGCAGTCAGCTTAGAAAGATCACAAGGCTGTATTTACTTTCTGACAGATGTACGGGTTTATCACTTCCTCTCACTTGAATATATATGCCCTTGACTATATATATACCCAAGGTGTCTTTGGACAGAACTCCGGGAATATGACTGAGAGAAGATCCTGGCCTCTTCCTGGGCAGTTAAGCTTCCTGTCCAAGCACGGCAGGATTGATAGCACAAGACATGCTGGAGAATATGTTTCCTCACTTGTACAATGTACCAATTTGGGTGTAATTTGCCCTGGCTGCCAGCTACTAATACAAGTACTTTACCCAGACATGTTCTTAGAGTGCTCCTCTTGCTCACGCGCACGGGACTATAGGGTTCCACACTGTGATTGTGCATCTAAAAGTATGGCAGCTGATAAACTGAAGGCAGAAAAGGAAGTTAGAGCTCAAGCAAAAGTCTGCCAAGTTTCTAATAAAATTCAAAACACAGCAATGTTTAAGAGCATACATGAAGCCAGCATTTGTCTGTGTTTCAGTCTGCCTTGAAATCCCCTGAGCAATCAACCCACGTGGAGGCAGCTTAAGGAACAGAAAAATCAGTCACTTCTATTTCTCATGTCTTTTTTAGTCTGCAAAGTACAATAAGCAGTGGGAAAATGAGATCCAAACGACTTTCTCAGCAAGAAAATAAATTTTGGTTGTTTTCAACTTGAGAAAAATAATGATACCTCCTCCTAAGGCCTCTCATGATAGAAGTCCGTGGATGCTTGACCAATCACCTATTCTGAGATGTAAAAGTTTCTTAAAAGAGTGCACTTGTTCACTTCATCCTTTAGTTCCACTGTTCGTGGGCACACAAGTTGTGATCCAAGAGGCTTGTTCAAGAGTCTAAGTAACAAAAAAATTACTTCCTCCCACCATTACAACTACAGATCTAGCTATTTAGTGCTGCACTCCCAAGCATAGGTTTTTAGTCAGTTCTTGTTAAATATCCAAACGAAAAGAGGTCCCTGGGTATTTGTGCTGCATCTGTGGTTGTGTTCTCCATCTCGTACAGACAAGGTTTGGGAGATCCCAGCTGCCAAGGTCCCTGTTTCCCTCAGTCTCACAACAACAAAAGTTTCTCTAGTAGTGGGAGACACATACATATACCCTGTACGAGTCAGAAGGAAGGGAAGGGTCACATTTATTGCTTGCATATCACTCTGTGTCACACATCCATGTACTCTGAGCTCTGAAAGCAGAGTGCAAATGTGATTCCCCAATAGTTTCCCATCCCGGAAACACCTCAGCAAGGACATTTCTTTTCTCCTAAGACCAAGCAAGGAAGACAAGCCTGCTCTCTCTAGCATAGCCAGTGTCTCTGCAGGCATTGCAGTGGTCTGGAGCTGGGCCAGCATGAGCTAGAGGGCCACCTACATGACTTAGTGCCGTGTCATGGACACCATTGGTACAGCTAAGCGAGTCAGGAGGGAGAGGCCAGTCTGGCTGGGGGCACCTACAGAAGTATCCGAGCTGTTCTTCTCTGGCTGAAAGGAGGGACAAGGTGTTTGAATCAGTCCCTGCCACGCCAATGTTCAGAACAGAGTACAAGGACTACGCTACACCTAGCTTCCCCTAGTTGGAGGGGAAAGCTTCCTGTAAACTCTTCATCCCATCCCTAACCAGGTTACGGCTATTAGGAGGTCCACCCTACAATACGGGGAACAAGTTCCAATCGCAAGACAAGGTGGGACATTGCAGTTGATAACAAGTTAATATCGGGGTCAAAGGAGACTCAAGTCTCCTGAGCAATCTAACCTAGATCAAGGCAAATATTTGGTGGGTGGAGAGGGGCAACCATACAGCTGCAGAGAATTAGGAGCCTGGAAAGAGGCAGATGGAGCTGGAGTTGCCCATGGCTGTGCAGAGACCCCCTTTCCATCTGGGGCAGCTCTTTGTTGACATTTTGACTCATATCAGTGTATTTGCAGTTTTGCCCACTCTTGGACAAGACGGTAAAGCTCATGAGAAAGAGGTCTCAGCTGCAAAAAAATGTGCCTCTCGGAGGCCTTAGCCAGGCTGAGGTGGATCACCAGAGAAATCCTAATGAAAGCTTTCACTAAAAAAGATGCCAATGGCCCTGTAGTTGCAGCTGAAATTTCCTGAGCTCTAATGATGTTAAGTCGCTTCCTGATGTTTGGCACAACCTCTTTAAATCACTTTGTGCAGTAAGACCAGTTTTCTAAATCATAGCTCACATTTTAGCTTCTTGTTTTATCAACTGTAATACCAGCTCACATGAAGTGAGAAGTAGTGCCCTGCAGTCAGCAATGCCTTTGCTTGTGACTGTTTTGGCTCTAAATTTTGTCTCTGAAGTACTAATGTCCCTTATGGTGGAAGTTTTCCCCAATTTTCCGTTTGAATATAAGGGTTCTTAGATCTTTAAACAAACCAGAGTAAATCACTGCATTTGAGTAGAGGCCTCTTCCTTCTCTGGCTTAAGGAAAATTTCTTTATTTCCCCTACATGTCCACAATTCTCTTTAGAGGAATAATATTTACTACCAGAGCTGTCAAAAAATGTCTTGTTAAAAGACTTTTTTTTCCCCCCAAAAACTTATCTTCCAATTCTTTGCTGAAAATTCCAAGTCCTCTCTATCCTCCAAACTCAATATTTGAACACCACATTCTCCCTGTCTATTTTTATAACATTATTTTAATATTATTATTATATTTCTTTTATTACTAATTTTATTGCTATTATATAATAGGCAATACCTATTTCCCTGCCATTTGTTTAAGTCCTCACTGTTGCTGTTTGACCTTCTTTCATTTCTTTGACCTTCCTTCCAGCATTCCATTAATTTTCCAAAACTGTCAAAAAATGGAGGGGCAAAAGGAAAAACTGCTCTCTCACTTCTTTTTGCTAAACAGACTTTCTAAAGCTGATGAAATTCTGAAATTCTGAAATGCTACAAAGTTACTATAGCCATTGTGTGACTTTTCATTTGCCATATCAGAGATTTCTTCCCACAAACCCAAGGAATTCTGGAAAAGATGGGGAGTAGAAAAAAAGAGAAGAGGAAAGAAAGAAAGAAAGAAAGAAAGAAAGAAAGAAAGAAAGAAAGAAAGAAAGAAAGAAAGAAAGAAAGAAAGAAAGAAAGAAAGAAAGAAAGAAAGAAAGAAAGAA
>Ga0181612_115509_pt1 | contig 21262 bp, 12 predicted proteins | sample HoacroProtozoa21_FD_119630 | JGI IMG/M metagenome (GOLD analysis project Ga0181612, IMG submission 119630) | Hoatzin crop microbial communities from Cojedes, Venezuel. Combined Assembly of Gp0051906, Gp0051904, Gp0051908
AGTCCCTCTCCAGCTCTCTTGTAGGGCCCCCTTCAGGTACTGGAAGGCTGCTCTAAGATCTCCCTGGAGCCTTCTCTTCTCCAGGCTGAACAGCCCCAACTCCCTCAGCCTTTCCTCACAGCAGAGGTGTTCTAGCCCTCCTGTCATTTTTGTGGCCTACTCTGGACCTGCTACGTGGAAGATACTGTAAGCATTTTGGAGTGGATGGTGGTAATTGATTGCTCAAAATGGAGAAGGTAAGGGTTTTTAATGCGAATTTGGCAACTCTATTAATAACAAGAATGAATAATTAAAGGTAGGGATGAGCAAAAATGGGTGAATTACTTCAGTTAAATGTGCAGTTTTTCATGAGATGGTTAGAATCACCGTGGGTGTGAATACTTCAGGTCAGAAGCAGGATTAATACATGTTCAGTACCAAAACATATTATATAGGTACGCTTTAAATGCACAACGCAGTGATATGTATATTATGAAAGAGGAAACTAAATCTTAGAATCTTTGATTTTGAGCTTTGGTATAGCGAGTCCCAAGGCGGCTGTATAGTATGCCAATGTTGTACTACTTGTTACTTTCCTTGAATGAAATTATTCTGATGCAGAACTGAGTCTGTAGCTAGAAAGGACAGTCCCTGGCTGGCAGGAGGCAGTTCCTGGAGGAAGAGTGAAAGGGTGAGACACAATTATAATTTAAAATTATCTTGATTGATTGCATAAGTGATTTGAAATCAGTGAGATGAAATCCAGAAAGTTCAAGTGCTAAATACATGGGGAGAGATGCGTGTTTGTAGGCAGGGAGGGGGCATTATTAATACAAAATGGTGAGTTACTGACTGGGTGATTATGTTGTAATGGATCACAAACTGAACTGGATCGATGATGTTTGCTGCAAAAGAAGGATAAATGTATTTATGGGATTTATGAACAGGAAGATGATGCATAGGAAGCAGGAGGTGAGACCATGGGTGAAGTAGAAAGTCTAGTTATGTACACCATGACTTAAGAAAGATGTGCATACATTAAAAGAAAGCTGCAGGAGAGCCGTAAAAAATATTAGATATTTAAAGATCAAAGGGCATGATCTTCAGGTGATATAAATCACTTCAGGCTCAATAACTCCCAAAGAACTGAGCTGATTCACACCAGCTGAGGAGCTGATTGAAAGAGTTATTTTTTAAAATCTTCTTTCTAATCTAACCTGAACAGTGGCAATTTACATTAACTTCTCAGTGCCATCAAGTTTTCCCCAAGGCTTACAGGAAAGAATTATTTGAGTGTCATCATTTAACTCTCTCTTTTCTTTCATTTTTATTTTAAACTGAACTGTAGATTTTTTTTTTTCCAGTTTCTATTTTAGCATTATTTAAAAATGAACACAGCTGAAATGGAAAAAATGAAGTACTTTTTAAATACAAGGCACAATTAACCTCTGAACCCTGCGGTCTCTTGATATCATTGCAGCCACAAGCTTAATAGGATCAAAAAAGGGTAATAGATAATGAGAAAATCTCCTGATATATTTGAGGAGGTTAAAATAAAAAAGACTTTAGGAAAAAAAGAGGACATAAAGCTACATGCTTCAGGACATAAACCAGCCTTTATATATCTGAATGGAGGAAAATGGTTTCTGAAAGAGTGTGTTGTCCTCTAGTTGGCCTCAGTGGTCTTATCTTACTTTGAAACAACTCTTTTTACCCCTTGTCAGATGGAGGATACTGAAGCAGATGGACACAGGTTTCAAGAAGTCTGGCAGTCATATTTTTTTCTAACGTGAATTCTGTGCAAAGTTCTGTGCTCCTGCAGCTAACCTCTTAGTGCTGTGTAAAGGTGACTTGAAAGGGCTGTTAAAAAAACAACAACAAAACAGCAAAGGCAAGCTGCTTTTTTTGTCTTTGTATTCGTGTCTGCATATTCATGTCACATCCATGCTCACCACCACATTGTTTCAACATCCCTTATGTACAGATGTGTTTAATTTTTACCCTGACGTTATGTGAGGCTGGATCATTGGGATGAAGAAAGGTTTCTCCAAGGGTTGATCTAGGAAAGGTGGACAGCAATAAAGAAAAGCAACAAAGGAATAATGTAAAAGCATTGCTTGGCTACTTAGGAACAAAACTAGAAATGGCAAAGCTTAGCTGAAGCTAAAACTGGCAAGGAACATTAAAGATGGTAAGAATGGATTCCAAAAACATCCTAGCTACCAAAGGAAGTTTAGGAAAAAAATGTTCCTGTTGGTAAACAAGGGCCTAGTGATAGACAATGAGGAGAAAGCTGAAATTCTCAAGGCCTTTTTTCTTTGCCGTTCGTAGACACTTGCTCCCTGACTTCTGCATGAACTGCTGCAGTTTGGGAAGGAGATGGCAACCAACAGGGGGGAGCAACAGGTCAGAGACTACTCAGAAAGGCTGGTTTTCTTACAACCTGCGAGGGTGGCTGGGATTCACCCGAGGGCGCTGGCGCAGTGACTGTGAGGCTGCTGTCTGTCACTTATCGAATCTCGTGACAGTCAGGGAAGCAAGAGTGGGTACCTCCACCCTGCATTCGCAACGGACGGCTATCTCAGTCTGCTTGCTTGGATCCTCAACTGAGCTGATTTAAGACCATGGTTAATCTTTCATGGTTCTTTTGTTCCCCCAAGCCTACGTATTGCTCTTTGGATTTGTTGGTGACTCATTTCTAATAGCCTAACATTGTTGGAGCTATATTCTAGTGACAATATATGTGAGCTTTGGTTGATTTCTCCTAAAATTGACTAAGTCTAGGAAATTTTATCTTTTGAAGGGAGAGACTGGATTTGCACCCTTACTGGCTCTTTATAGTGATCTGCCTTAGATCCTTCCTTAGAATTAACAGATTACTGTAACAGTTGAGTAGCCCAAACTAGGATGCTGAGCAGAGATTTTACTCCTGCACTTCTAAAGATCCAAGTTAACCGTCAGATGTGGGGTGTTTCTGATCTAATCTGGGCTTTATGGAAGCAAGAAGCAGTAAACTGAGTTGGATTATTTGGTTGAACTAAGATCGTATGCGCATGTAAAAACTTTTTATAGCTTCTTTTATACTTACTTACCTGGAAAGCGTTTTCCAAGCCACTTGAACAGCATCACAAAATCTTTTTGCAGCATCTTGCAACTATATGAGGAATATGTTAATGCTTCTTCTAGGCGGTGTGAAAATCGTATCTGACAACACTCTGATTTTGGGAATTGCATCTTATCCTGTGAGAATGAGCCAAAACGATAGGCCTACAATGATTTATGTTAATAGAGGATCTGGCTTAATATGTCTATTTCTGGCATACACAGAGTAGAAACTGTGTGTCCTCTATGCTGTGGTCTGACTGTCATTTTGCTTAACGCTCTTTGCAAAGAAATGCCCCAAACCGGAAAAGAGAATGGGCTGAACTGAAGAAAGTGAACCTACTGCTTCTGTTTCAAGTGTTACTTTGAAAGTTTAAAAACTTCATAAATGTCAGTTTTTCTTTTTTGTGGTCCTTAGCTCAACGGGGAAAAAACTTCAGATGGCAATGACCTTCAAGCTGGATTCCTGTTACCTTTGATTGCTTCTTCATTAAGCTGTAATAGATGGATAGAACTAAGGGTGGTAAAAGGTCTGTGACTTTCTTTCCAAAGATGTACTCTGTCTTGATTTGAAGGTCTCTGCGCTTAATCACTCCTGCAGTTGAAACTGAGTCTTGTTTCCAATTTGAATTTGTTCGACTTGACCCGTCTACCACTGCTTCTTGGTTTGCCTCTGCTTGGTTACAAATCCTGCTCTGACTCAGCATCCTCGTAGGTCTCTTCTTGAGAAGCTGGGCAATATAAGCGTTTAATTCTTTCATGTTTGTGTGTCTTCAGTTCTGTGCCATGACTTTCCAAAAGTGAACACCAGAACTGGAAGCAGCATTTCCGTTTCAGTGCTATCGATAAACACACTGAAGTAAAATCTTTTCCCAGGTTCATACACTGAAGGAGCATACTAGCCTTTCTTGTGTCTTCATAGCACTCAGAGACTGATGATAAAGTAATTCCATTTATCATTTCTTCATCCATTTTAACTCTAGATTCATTTGAAGTCACTGCTTTGCCAATACACCCTCCATTCTGTAGGCATGTTTTGCACTTTTTTTCTAGATATGTAATGTGAATGTGATTTTATTAAAATATTTTTGTGGGCTTACTTGTTTCATACGCTTAATTAGCCAGATCATCCTATCTTTCCATCTTTGCTCTTTATCATTCTTCCTGTTTTTGTCATCTGTATTTGTTTTAATATTGCGTTAACCTTATTTCAAAATTATTTATGAAAATGTTATATATGCCGAAATCCAGTGCCAACCCTATGGAATCATGTTAAAATTACTTGGGTTCCATGGTGTTTTCCCTTTTGTCACTGTTTCTAGAGATTCATGGGCCATTTTTTAATTCACTTAATGTGTGCTTTATTAATAATGTATAGTGTTAATTTTTAGATCAGATTATTATGTGCTTATGCGTAAGTCAAATGCCTTATAAAAGTCAAAATATATCCTCAGAGTTACCTTTTTTAAAGAAAATTGAGACCTCATCAAAGAATTAAAGAAGATTTGGCCAATAAGACCAAAATTAATCTGGAGACACTATTTTGGTCATATGAGATCTTTTTTAACACTTTTTTTAAGTGAAGAAAAAAAAATGAACCAAAGTATTAGTAGTTAACATGTTGCTTAATACCAGCTTAACCAAAGCATCTTCTCCTCTAAATTAAATCCTTTGTCTTGTGCAACTAATGAACATTGAATATAGTTTACAGCAAATCACCGTTAAAAAGAAGACGAAAAAACATGGAGCAGAAGGATGATATAATTATTATTTTTCTCTGTATTTTCATTCCCCTTCGAAGTCAAATCAACCTGCATAAAATTGAAATTCGGAGCATGTGTCCTTGATTCGAGGACAGATTGAGCATCTGGTAAGAGCAGCAACCTCCGTCTTTGTACTGGCAGAAAGTAAAACTGAATCTACTTTAAGCAGAAAGGGGCAGTGAAAATCAGCAGCTTACAACTGAGAACCGAAGAGACAGCAAGGAGAAATTAAAGTCTGAGTCCTTCTGAGGCATCATCAGAGGTGGGTGAGAGGCATCTTCTAGCTGAGGAGGAGTGGGCAGTCCCCAGAGACAACCGGATTCGAGCTGCAGCTGTCATGCACAGGGAGGAGGAATTGTCTGAGCCAAGAGATTCGTTGACTTATCAAAGAAAAAAGAGCACCAAAGGGAAATCCTTGAAATAAACAAAACACTAGAAAAGGCAAAGGAGCAGCATGGCAGAAGCATGCGTTGGCAAGATGAACAGGGAGCTCTTGCAGATCTGGGAAGGGAAAACGAAACTATGGATAGCATGTAAAACTACAGGCTGCTTTTGGTGTTAGCACAAAATTTGTCTGGCTAAAACTCTTGGTGGAGGCTCCCCAGCAGGAAGAGGACCAACCACAGGCAGGCCACCTGTGTCCACCAGAACAAGAAGGAAGCTCTGATGGTGGTGGGCTGTGTCCTTTGAATACCAGGATATGGGCATGTCATGCTGGCGTCAGGAAATAGTGTTGTCCAAAACAAACAACCCATAGCAGCCCAACCCCAAGAACTCACGGCAGAGAGGGAGGGAATGATCAAAGTCAGTGCTATGCAATACCACTGTACATTTTACTGTATCTTCTGTGTTGCTATATGTTCTCCAGAAACAGGCGAACATATTTCTGTGCTCCAATAATTATGATGTTTGTTTTCATATTGGTAATCCAGGACCAAAGATTTTGAAGTATGTTGATACTTAACTGTGTTGTAAATTGAGTGGCTTATGAAGGGATTTGGCTGTCTAGATACCTTTAAAAATCTGTTCTTTTAGCTAAAATTAATTGAAGTGGACAAGCCTGTTTCTGTTTACTTCAGTGAACTTTGAAGTGGGACTAAGTTCATCTGCTTAATTATCTATTTTAACCTGCAGGACTCTTTTTTTAAGTCATATCGCAAAAACAGTATTTTATTCTATTCAGTGCTGAAGGTAATTTGATGACAGATAACACCAGTGTTTCAGAACTGACAGGTACCTACTCCTCTTTCAAACAGAAGAATCTATGTCAACTCTGCAAAGTTGCTAGGACAACACGAGGGAACTTACGAATTCTTCTGCTGGAGGAGCAGCACTTTTCTTGCTACTGCATTAATTACATTACTCTATATTTATCACAGTTCGGGAGAAAAGTGACAATTAAGCTATGACACTTCTCTGGAGAACTGCCATTTTATTTAGAAACAGCGTGAAGTTGGGGGCGCATAATCAAAATGAAATGGAGACCCTTGCCACACTGTGCTATCAATTATACTTTAGATAAAGAGATTTTTCCATCAGTGCCCAATTTAGGAGTTAATGTGGCTTTTGCTTTAGAAGTGATAGGAGAAGTTTTGGCAACACGAAGTTTGGTTTTAAGCAGGGCATGAAAATTGGAAGTAAAGAGTTATTTTAGTTGTACGCTTGTGCAGAGAAATGTAGGGTAAGATCCTACTACCAGGGATACTTGAAAATATTCTTTGAACTTCTTGTTCTCCCATCGTAAAGAGTCAGTTCATGAAAACTGTGGGAAGTTCTTCAAAAACAACTTTCCAACTTGAGAAGGTGTATATATTTTTTATGATTTATAAAAATATCCTGTTTCATTTACTTGATTTCCAAAATCAGCTCCTTGATTTATTTTAATTTTTGCAAGAGAATGATTCTTTTCACCTTAGACATCTTTATAATAGTGTTTTGGAGACACCCAATATGAAATATTCTGAATGTCTCAGAAGAGGTTTCTTATGATTGGGTAGAGGAAATGTGTAGATTCTCAACTTTCTGCCCAACATGAAAAGGAGGAAAAAAATCCTAAGGGTGAGTAAACACACTTCTTGGATAATCTTGCTCCCCTAAGACTATAGGCAGTCAAGTCTGCGCAAAGGAGTCATGCTGGCTGACTGCTGAACATCATTGCTGAGGTACACACAGGTGGTGCTCTATAATACACGTAATTGAAGGTTATATATGCACCTGCTTACTCTTTTTCTGGAGCAGTGTAGCAAGGAAGCAATCTTCAGAGCTGTTGTGACAGTAGGGGGGTACTTTGATTTATTGCTGGGCTAGGCTGGTGGATAACTCCCTCTTCCCAGGGAGCAAGGAGAAAGCAGGGAAGGATGTGCATTTAGATGCTTCTAGAGCTAATCTTCTAAAACTTGAAGCATTAAGGCAATTAAAGTCACTTTTATCCTGTTTGATCATAATTGAAATAGCTGTGAAAATAATTAAAAGTAACATTTTTTTTTTAACCTGACGCATTGATAATCTGGTACTTAGAAAAGGAAAGGGCATCAGGCGGAGGACATACACAGCAGTATCAGAGTCAGAACAAGCTATTTTTTTGTCAGAATTTTGCTCTATTTCCTCTACACTGGTTATTAGCTAGCACTGAATATGTTGTAAGGGCCATCATGGTATTCATGTGCACTATTACTTTTTGAATGATCTTGTTTAACTGCCACCACACAATACTGTTTCTAGAATTGCTTCAGTGCTTATTGTGTAGAGGGAGATGATGGAATGTCACAAATATCTAGAAAGGTCAAATACACCCACAATCCACAAAGTTCAGTACAGCTTTGTGAACAGATTCTAGTTAACATTTTTTTGATTGTTTCATTGCAGAATGAGCCCAATGACTATATTACATTTAGCCATTTAACAACAGGAGAACAAAAATCAGCACTGTGCAAATACACTTCTGCTAATAGGATAATCCTGTGGAAATAGAACTAAAATAATCTTTGTCTCTAATTTACTTCAAGAGACAAAATTGTGTTTGTTTCTTTGTCTTCAACTTGCATTATGAAGTCAGATGACAACACAATTTATGTGTGAATAGTAAACTTAATGAACCAGAAATCTAAAATAATATTTTGGGGTCATATGTAAAGTTTCATACAGACATTTGAAACTAGTTTTGTTTTCTGCTTAGTTTTGCCTCACCGATTTGTGGTGCAAGACAGAGGCTTTTCAAAGTCCGCTTCAAAATAAATATGATTTGCACTGCTTAGTTTGGCATCTGAGAATCATATGCTTTGAAAGAAGACCCAGCTACAATAAATGACATTGGAGTCACTAAGTAAATGTGTTTTCAATATTTACAGTTTCTGGCCTTAAATTCTTTGAACCTATATGCTGATAAATTTAATGTATTGCTCCTTAGAAGCTTTGGGTATTCTTATGTCATGAAATAATTTCAACAGATGGTTAATGTATGACTCCAGAATTTCACTGGATATCAGTAAAGATGTGCTAGATTAGGTTTATCCTTGGCTTAAGGCCACTGAATCAGATTTTGCCAGGTAAGAAATGGGACTGTGTAATCTACCCGATTGTGGGGTTCCTATCAGCAGTTTATGTACACCCAGTACTGCTATGCAGTACTACAAATAATTTTGGTCAGTGATATATTGCAAATAGGTTCTTTTTTTCACTGAAAGCTATTATTTTATGTGTTTCTCTTCAAAGATGTGTACTTGTATCCTGCATTTTTTACAAATAAAATGGAAACATGCAACATTAATGGTATTTGCAGATAACATAGAATTTGAAAGAGTTTTAAAAGAGATAGAGAAATAAGTCAAACAGGAAGATAAGAGCAAGTCAGAATACCTGCAAAAGAGCTGATTCCACATGGCTGAATGCAAGAGGAAAAATAAATAGTCCAAACAATGCAGAACTTTGTGGTAGGGAGAAATTTTACACTAAACACTGAATGGCAGAGTAACAAGATAGTTGTTTTATGGTTAGATTTCTGTATAATGATTTTCATGTCTGTACTCATGCAACTGCAAAACAGCAGAGAACTTTTCCTCATAATGCATTGTGTTGTAACACCAAGGCATTATTTTATAGATTTTACAGCTGAGAAGCTGGCATGCATATAGATGTATTCTTCAGAGAGCAGAGCATTCTTAAGGAAAGCAATTTTCTGGCTTAAACCACACAAGCTGTTCCAAGAGAAATTCATCAAGGGAAGCCATGGTACTTCTTCCAGACTGAAGCAAATCAGGAAAAGAAGTCCTGTTACTTTGGTCCTGATATGAATTTTAACCATAAAACTGTTCAGCATCTCTTTAAAAAAAAATGGAGTGGACAGCAAATTATAGGATTAAAGGTCTTTTTATGTGTCTCCAGTAGTAAAACATGAGGATATTTAACCTTGGATTGAGAAGGTATGCCCCCTTTTTCTGTGACTTTCTGGGATGAGAAGAATTCTGTTTTCAATTCTGGACATTACAATACCAAAACCTGGCAGAGTGTTTTTCAGTAACTAAGGGGGAAAAAAAGTCAAGAATTAGCAGAAGAGATGAAAAATAATTACAGTAAGAGGATTATGTGATACTTAGCACCTAAATGAAAGGTACAGTTTCCAAAACTGCGAAACACCCAACATCTCCTTTCGTAAGCCTGACTTAATGGTAGTCTGTATGTCTAATAATAGTATACATTTGTTGTTACTCGGTTTCAGTAAAAGGGTTGCCACGGACCTAAAATTTCAGCTGCACAGTTAGCAGGAGCAGGCATTTACCCAAGAAGGAGGCACCGGCTCTCTGGCTAGAGTGCTTTTTTTGGGCCCATGGGTGACCTGACCTGGTATGCCCAGGTTGGGGCATAAACTTAACAGAAATTTGCCTTGTGCAGGAAGTGGGGTGATCGAGTCATCTTTCTACAGGTATTCTTTCTCTCAGTCTTACTTGGCGTTTTTCAACTTTGTATTAAAAATGTAGAGTTAATTTTTAATGTGCTTTAATTCCAAGGAAGTAGAAAGGAAATCACGGGCTGTTCTTTTTTCCCCCACAAAAACTATATTTGATTTGCTCTATTTTAGATCTACTTGTAAGAAAGCTCACAAAAGAGTGTTTAATACTTTAAAAAAAAAAAACAAAAATGACACCTTATTGCTGATTAATTTTCATTCCCACTTTCATCTGCTTGCTGGGACTATTTCATCATTGCAGAGGACAGGATCTACTACGACATCCTAGACATGCAACACTCTCCCTTGCTCCCTCTGCTTTCCCTGCAGCATTGACTTAGAGCAGAACAAGTGCATTGAGCTAAAATTCAGCTCATGGTTTAGGACTAGATTATCAGAAGGCATATCTCGTAGTGTTACGCAGAACAACTTGTGAAACTAGGGTTGCTTTGTGCCCTAAGGTACTGCTCAGGAACACAAATTGCACCATCCTAGAAAAAGCCAAGAGCTGCCCTGTAGCATATCCTCCTTCCCCAGAAGCTGGTCCCTCACCTTCAGAAAACTGCCTCAGCACGGGGAGAGTCCCAGGCAATGCTTCTGCAAGCACTGCTTGTGTTTTGCAAAGAGAGTGATGATTGTCTGTTTGCTTTTTCAGTCAGCATTGCAAAATCTTTTGTTGCTTTAAGGAAAGGCAAAGGAACAGGCTAAAAATTTTTCTCAGACATCAGCCTCACAGGTGACGAGGTGCTGCCTTTTCTCACTTTGTGATTTGTTGAAAGCTTCCTCTTTTGCTGCTTTGATTTCATCTTGTTGGCGTGTTCCCAGTGAACCTGTTTTCCCCATATGTGAATATTCTTTTTTCTACACCAAGGTAACACTGTTGGCAAATGTCCCTGAATGTGAAAGGCTCGTTTCTTTTTCTGCCATGATCAACAGAACTTGGTTTATCTATCAAACACATTTTTATGTGCAGTCCCGCAAAAGGCCAACATTAAAGCATCATGTTATTTGACCTCTTTGTTCTTCTGCATAAATAGTCACTAATTAAGGATGTTTCCTTGCATCTAGGGCAGGTGCTAACTATAGTTCACATCTCTTGTCTTTCCAAGGCTTCAAGACAATAGATGTATTCTGACATGAATTTTTCACCTGTTTTTGTGCATAACTGGGCTATTGCCAGATGATAAGATGCATCACAGTGTACAGTCTGCTTACTTATACAAACAAAGGGAAAAAGAATTAAAATTTATCCCATTGTACATAGAGTAAAGGAAGGCACAGATGAAGACTGTTTAGCCACAGATACTTATTTTTTGCAAGACTGAACTTCTAGATCACCTGTTGCCTGGTAAAGACAGCCTGGCACAGTGTAAAATACCCAATGAAAAACAGGCTGACTATGCCTGTTCTAGTAAACAAGTGTGCCAAGGCCTGTGTTGTGGCTTTGATGGCAAGTGTCCCGGCACTTTTTGCATCTGGCTTTTTCTGCTCCCTGGAAGGGCCTCATCTGTTTCCCAACCCAGACATTTTCTGGGAGATAGTAGTTGGCATAAGCCAAAGCTGTACTAGAGAAGCTAGCAATTTAGCAATATGGACAATCGTGGCAACCTTAGTCTGTCTTTAAATTATATTTTGTTATTATAGACGTAGCCTCAAAACCAATTAAATTAACTTAGACCAGGTGGAGTGCAGTTTAAAAGCACTCAAGAGGTCTGGACAGAAGCCAATAGATTTATTCACGTTTTAGCTTGGCCAAAGGCCTGCTTAAGTTCTCCGGCTTAAGTGTTGTTTTTCCTTCCATAAGGAGAAAAGGAAAGACCTCTTAGAATAGCTATTAACCCTCTACTTGGAGAATATCCCAGAAGTATAGTAAGCTTGGGGTCCAGCTTCTTCCGGGACTGACTGATTTGAAAGAGAGATTTGAAGCCACATCTGCTTCCACTTTGGAGAAAGGAGGTGAAGAGTGCTTTGTCTGAAGGTTGTGCATTGAAGCTATTCTACTTTGTATTAAAAAATTATCCATGGAGCCAGAGCAGGTGAGAGAATAAGAGAACGGCTGGGTATGTTCATGCAATCAGAGTGGTGAGGCTACTTACTTGAATCTGCAGCTGAGACACGATGACTGATGCTGTGTATGCTTGCAGTCATTTGCAATACATAGCCAATCAATAATAAAGCTGTTTAATGCTCCTTCTTCTGCCAAAGTACCTTCCAAAAAGATGTGAATTTGACAGCTTGCAATTAGGTGATTGTGTAACTGATTGTCAACATGAATGTTTGTCTCTTCTTGAGTAGAAATGAATGCGGGAAATGGAACTGTTTACTGTAGCCACCTCCTCATTGATACTGATGACTTGCGATTTGGAGTTTATTTTGCTGGCTCACTGTGTGCGTTTGTCTAAATTCTCACCCAGAGAAATATATAAGTATGTTATATATATATATAATTGTGAAATAATAGATTTTCTGACTTCACTCTCTGCACATTAACCAACACTTCCAAGAAGATTCTGTCTTTGATTTCATTTAAACAACTTTTATAGATGTTTAGCATACTGAAAATGAAGAGGCTGAGAGATGTGTTTTCTTTTAGTGTCATTAATTGTTAGACAAATAAGGGCTGTAGAGTCATTAACATTGATTTAGAGTAAATATAAATTAACCTCATAATTTCTTAGGTGAAATGCCTAGTAAAGCTTGGGGAATAAAAGCTTGATAATAGTGCTAGAAAAATGTTCTAATTTTCCATAGATATTAATTTTATGGTCAAGGAGTGGGAGTGAGAAGGAAGGTTGTACATCAAACACTAGCATTCTCTTTCATCTAACAGGTTTCATCTTTCTAGCTTTCAACATCAAGAGCTAAAGTCAGACCCTAATGACTGCGATTAAGATATGCCCTCTCACATCAGAACTGAAAGTTGTGCCTGATTACATGAAGGGGAATAATAAAAACGATTTCACTGTATTTTAAGTGGCTAGAGCTCTCCTTACATTAACCAACACACTGCAGAAAACTTATGGGGTAATGAAATTTTATGAGGGCTTTTAAACACAAAACAAGTGTATATTACTGAAAATTTATGGGTCATTTATTCAACTGCCATAGTGTTACTCTGGACAGATCAAACATGAGGCTAGCGGACTAGGGGCTTAGATTTATTTTTTTTTAGAGGACAAAAGAAATCAATATGAAATAGTGTTGTTCTCAGGGCTGTAGTCAGCATGACCTCTGTTTGTTGTAGATTCTTCTGTTCAGCTATAAAAGAATCATGAGGCTAGGTTCTGAGCCTACAGAAAATCTATTTTCTTCCGTGGAATAAAGAAGGAGCAGTAATTATTTTTACCAGTGTATCCAAGCACCTCTTATTAATTAAAATCCAGACTTAAAGGGGCCTATACTTCGAAAACTAGGCCATAATGTCTAGTCTCTAAATACTTCAGTATTGAAAAAATTACTCACAGCTGCATTTACGGTGGGATTCACTTGGGGGGAAAAAAGCTCAGCTTTGCTCATTGGTAATTTCCAGGATCTAAGTGTATCTTTCCCGGGTGTAAGTCTGGGAACATAGCAGTATTAATTAGTAGATCTTTTGATTGGCATTTAAGAGGGACAAACTGTGTGTCAGACTAAAGAACTGTCTAGCTCAGACTGTGGTGCTAATGGATGCTTGGGGAAGGAGAACAATAATCAAGGTAGGTATTTCCCTGTCTTGAATCTTGCATGCATCCTAATCTGTCCTAAAGCCATGGATTTCTAACAGTTAATAGATTTATCTACTAAGTATTGTGAATACGAAGCCTATGGATATTACAGACCCTTTTATGTGGATTTAAAGCAAAAAACATCAGTGCATTTCCATTTCTCTTCCTCCAAGGAAAGATACTGTATTTTCTTTTCTCGCTTCACTCTCTCGGCACCCACTACCTTCCCCATTAGTCATGCAGGTGAAGTGATGGGGATGACTTTGGCTTATGTGTTCCTGCTTTCTTCTGCCAGGAAGAAGTTCACTGTTCACCGAATCATGTCCCAGATTAAGTTAAATTTGAATATCACCCATAACAGGCAGATGCGCAAAGCATTATCATGATACGTACTCCTGTCTCTAGTAGTGATGAGATGGTGGAACTGTGACAGTGATTCTTTTGGGACTGCATTATTCAGGTACAGAGCATCCACGTATCCAAAGTGCTGAGGTGTGATAGAAAGAAAACTCGAGAGGGAATTTGTATTGCATATTGTGTGAAGTGACAATTGCAAGGCCACAGAAAATAAAATTGTCTGTAGTACAGCACCTGGAGTCTGAAACTCTAGGGTACAGCTTGTGCCTATCCTCTCTGAAACTTGTTGTGTACCTCAGAGAGTCAGCAAAGTGAATATGCTCGAGTGCCTGCAGCCACATAAATCTCTGCCCTCACAGACAAAACTGCAGTCCTGTGGTCCAAGCTGATGCCATATATCTAAAATAAGGGAAGATGCTCTTCCTGTCCTAGTTCTGTGCATGCTACACTTCAGTGAAGTTAAATACAGCTCCATAGCCATACAAAACAATTTTTTTGGCGAGCCTGTATAAGGATGTACGGAGAGAAAAATACTTTGATGTGTCTACAGAACTCATGTATAAACTCTTCTGAAAATTGAATTTGCTTAAACATCAAAGTCAATTTACGTGGGATCAGAAGGTCTACATTTTGAAGGCAGTTCATGTCAGGACAAACCTACTTTCCAAACATTGTTACAAACCTAATACAAAGGTTCAAGTTGATTCCACTTTTCCTGGACTCATGCCGGCTTGACTGGATGGGACCTGGTGACTGCTCCCTGACTGCTCCCAGACAGTCTTTGCTAGCAGGGGAGCACTTTGAAAATATCACAGATAATCATAATATTTGAAATTGCTGGCACTATTACACATGTGGTGTTTATTAGGGAACATTAAAAGAACACCAATAAATGGCTTCTATGCAGCTTGAGACCTGGCTGTACCAGAGACAAAATATTTAGCACAACATCAAGAGTTTTTAATGTCTGAATGTATGCTAGAAGTAAACATGCCTTTACGCAAGTAATTTGTTGGTTAGATGTGAACTGGGGCTAACCTTAGGTCTGTTCCCTGTCAGAGACTCGTGGCTTTCCATGCTGCTTTGCCTTTTCCTCCCGCTTCAGACACTAATCCAAACTGTTTGCACAACGTCTGCCAGAGTGGCCCTCGTCTGTGTGCTTCTAAAAGGTCTTTTGTGCATCTTTTTTGCTGGATGCCTCCCCACACACTAATGCAATGAAAATATTGTTGCTGCCATGTTGTGCAACAGTGGCTCTCCAGGCGCGTCCTGTGGAGTGCGTGGTGGAGCTCGGTGGTGAGCCGGCTGCGCAGATGGTCCTGGCTCCTTCTCCTTCCTGCTCGCTACCCAGATACTGAAAAGCAGTTTAGAGGGTGTTGCTAAAAGTAATTTTCTATTGCTTCGCAAGAACCTAATGAAAATGAGTAACCAGGTTCATTAAGCTGGACAGCAGTGCCAGGGATTCACCATGCTTAATTGCTGTTTATAATGATTAATGTATTAGCTAGCTCCCCTAAATCCATTTTGTGGTGAATGGGGAGCAGTAAACACTTTAAAGTGGGGTTTCTGCAATCTGGTTTAGCTGACTGCAATGGGGTGAATGAATATGTGTGCCAGAAGTGCCTGCTTTTTGCCGTTAACTCTAAATGAAGCATACAGTGCCTGGCTCAGGTGTGGTGGTCCATATCACAGGGGATACCAGCCCCTTTCTCTAAAGACTCTGTGGAGAAAAAACTAATACATATTTCTTCCCTGTAGGTATTCTTTAGAAATAGGAGATGAAGCTAAAAATCACTTTGGACAAAAGTGAGTGAAGCTCTCATGCAATGAAATGCTTTCAAAGCCTTGCCGTAGAATGGCCTCTACAAGCTCACTGATATCCAGACTACATCTGTTCGGGTTAAGTTGTGTAAACAATAAGACTGAGTCTAACAACAACAACAACAAAATCTAGTGCTGTTCCATTTCTTGGTGTGAATATTATAAAAGTTACAGCAACTTTAGAATCCAGGCACTGTTTTCGTTAAAATACAATTTCAAACCCCCTGGTGCATCATTTATTCCTGTACAGAGTAAGATTTTTGTCTCGAGACATTGTAGAAAAAGGATTGCTAGTTTTTGCAAGTTAAAGCAAGCTACCCAGTAATGTGCTCTGTGACTAGACTAGAATTCATTCTGGTCTGGGAGATAACACTGGGATCCATTTTCAGGAGATACCGGTATTTTTCATTGTAGCAGCAAACATGGCTATTTGAATGTCCGTTTTGCTTAAAGGAACACACGATACATTAATGAACTATCAAGCTTGCAAGAAGTGCTTCTTTTTTCCTCTTCACTAGCAGAAATATTTGCAGAAAGATTTTTTCCCTGTTTATTATAAACACTGATCACGAAATCAGTGTTTATAAGCCTGAAAATCCTACAAAGAGAAGTCTCAAAGGAATATAATACCGGCATTATGCACTTACTGATTATTATCTCTGTGTGATTCTTGTCCTGTTAAAATCTGAAAACAGGTTAGTTTGTTACACAGACTGTGTCTAATGCATACTTCTCTTGGCATTTTATGTGTATATATGTGTATGTATATGTACAGGTAGGTATAGGTAGTTTACTTAAAAATGCATTGTAAATGAGTTATTCTTACATTCCCTGTAGCTACCTGGCTGACTTTTAAGCAATCACAGGACAAGCCATCATAAAATTATTGATTTATATTCTGACTGTAGAAACATCTATGCCATTTAAATACATTTGCTTCGTGCATTGTGTATATAGATGTATGTGCATGATGTATGCAAGTGTATGCATATTATGTATACAGAGATATACATTAAACAAATATACTCCATTTAAATAAATTTATCTATTTTGTCTGCTAGTGATATTTTTGCATAGTGGGCCAGGTTTCTATAAGCAGCTTTTCAAGGGGAAATTTTGAGCAGCTGAATGAAATGGATGAAATGAACCTGATCTCATCTTTTTATCTGTGCTAAGCAAAGGCTACAGTATTTTCTCTGTTGCCTGGTCAGATATCTTTTTAAGCAGACTAAAGATTGACCAGTGTTAGACTATAATAGATGTCTAGGAACAAAGTCGAGTTATTAGCAGAAGCCCATTATTGGCAGCACCAGAAGTAAAGCTATTTGGAAAGCTATTGCAGTTCAGCAGTGGGGCTGTTCAGCTGCAGGCTGTGTGAGGTTTGTGAGTAGGCTGCTCATACCAAACAGGAAGCCCCTCTCCCTCTTAGGATTTTGCTAAAGAACGGAGAAACCAGTATGGATATTGAAGTTCAAGACTAGTCCTCTCTTCCCTTCTACCCACCCTAAGAAAACATCATGAAACACAAGGAGTTTGAACGTATTGTGCTCAGCACCTCTTACAGTCAGTTTACACAAGCACAAAGTTGCCATAAAATTCTTTCTTCTGCAGCGGAAGGGTTTGGCACGTGTTTGCTCTGTTTCACTGGTGTGTGATGTTGGGCCATGAACCGTCAGGGTCAGAAATGTACTTAGGCAGCGTGAACCACCTAGTGCGTCACCTAGTAGAAAGCGCTGTACACAGACAGAAACTAGGAACACCGTGTCCATGCTCTTAAAGCAGTCTGAACAGAAGAAAAACAGTTGAAAATGCAATCTTTTATCAGCTGCAGGCTGTTGTCATGAGTGACAAAAGCAAATATGCCTAGCTGCCTTGTCTGGTTGGTAGTGAACACCACCACTGCCTGACAGAAGCCTTAAGGATTGCTGTTTCCCTCAGCATGGGAAGGATGTGGCTGGTATCGATGTGGGAGCTGTAGCCTGAATTAGAAAGCCTGTGGAGTTCCTACAAGTTACATGCAGTGCTGGCAGGACCTCAGAGCAGGGATGTGTTACAGCTGCAGAGAAAATGAAGGTTTTGCACATACAGCAAGAAAACCTGTTCAGCTGCCCTCAAAAATGCACTGAAGAGGTGAGGTTGAACCACTTATCTACAGGTGCTGCTGGAGGAAGCCCTGGCTTGCTATTTAATTTTCATCTTTTCAGTCCTACAGCACTGAGAAATGTAAGCTGACAGCACAATACAGAGAGTTCTCGAAGGCTTAATGTGTTAGTGTCAAATGAAACAAAACGTCAGATTAGCTTTTTAAAGGATTTTGTCTGCTACAGATAAGAACTGAAAGGCTTTTATAGATCAGCTCTGTTAAATAGGAGTTTGGGGAAGGAAAGGGGGGGATGAGCATCAAGGAGGAATAATGATGGAGCAACCAAATGGATTAATGGACGGTAACCATAAAATGGTATCTTTGCCTACATAATTAGTACCTGCTTCGGCTGCAGAAACTCAAGGTAATTTACTAAGGCTGCAAATCATGCCTTAACTTGAGAAGGATAAAAAATAGCTTTCTAAGGCTTAGAAAAAACTGAAATTATTATAATAATCTACTGAATCCTAGGCTTTCTGTTCCTTTGTTTCCACTTTTTGAGCTGCTTTACTTAATATCATATAACTAGATACTCATTTAGCCAGAGAAAGTATGTTGTCATATAGAAAAGACTATCAGCTGGAGTGAAGGAGAGAGGCCAAGGATTGACTGACTGTGCCTATAAAGTGAAACAGCTTCTGTAAGGAAGCTTGGGAAGCAGCTCATGCAGTGTGGCTGGGTGACTGGGCTTGCATCCTTGAACACAGGAGGTGGCAGCTCTACTTCAGGCTGAGTTGGAGGTCCTGGCTGTTGCCAGTAACCTTCAGCTGCATGCTCCTGGTCCTTGAGGTTTCTTGCGCAAGATACTAATGCAGTTCTGCCTTTTTAACTTTAAAGAAAAAGGTGATTATTTGAAGAGCAGTTAGTTCTGAGTGACCCTGTCGCACAATTGGCTCCGCTGGCAGAGGTGAGCAGGCAGCGTCTTTGAGCATCAGGCAGCACTGAGCACACCGGGGTGGGAACCTCCATGCAGCAAAGCTGGAGCTAAGGAGATAACTCATTTCTACCACTTATCAGTGAAGACCATGTTGCAAATCAAGGCAGAACCTCAGAAAAGTGGGAAAAATGTTGTCTGTTTGGATTTGAGATGGGTGTTCACATCACAGGAGTGTTCACGAGCCATGCTAGAGCAAAGGAAATGTCTCTAGGTAACACCATTCTTGTTTAAATTGGTGTTTATGTTTCAGTAGGTAGCTTGGCTTTTAACAAGCAGACTTCTTCCAAGCCAAAACTGTTTTGTTAGAAAATCCACAGGCAGCAATAGTAATGACAGCATGCACCAAATTGCTTACTATGAGTATCTTCTGTACCATGCCATAGCAATCTTCTGAGGAGCAGCTGGTGGCTTCACCAAGGCGCGTGTGCCCTGGCAAGGGCTGAACACGTCGCCCTGTGGAGAAACTGCGATTTCATAAAGGCTTCTGCGTCTCGGTGTCTGATTATACATAGTGCAAGTCTGTGCTGAGCAGATGGCTTTCCAGACGTCGTTCAGCTGAAGAACTGAGTCTGTCTGTCTGGAGGATGGACTTTTCAGAAGTATTTATGTAGTTTGAGAAGCCAGCAGGGAAAGTATTTTCAATTATACTATTGCTTCTAAAGTACTACACATTACACTTACGCGCTTCCAAAAATGCCAGCTGCACTGGACACCCGCACCCAAGTCCATTTCTTTGGCTGCGTGCAGATAAGGGAGGGATGCTTTTACCTAAATGTGGGAGAACAATTTCATTTCATTTTGGTATTGCTTGATCTTTCATAGTTCTTCTGGTAAAACTGGGAGGTTTCGCAGAGGTTGCTATCTGGCTTAAGTAGTTAACAGATGATGCCATTTCCAAAATTCTTAAAAGCTTAACCTGGGAAAATACCACAATGCATAAAAATAACCTTTACTGCATTTAATTTTCATTTGATATTTACTTTTCTTTCTTTAACCTTTATTTATCCCTGAGCCCAGATCTTCATAGCTAGTTTACACTTAATTAAATACTTAGGCAGAAGTTAGTATGAGGGTGTCTCACAAATCTAGTCCTTAGGTAACTTTGTTAACTAACGAACAAGGTAAAATGTTTTAATAGGACACCATAGTTTAGCAGATGACATGAGGGAGCTAAGCTACTGCACACAGCTTGGTTGTTCTTGTAAGTATTTGCATATATATTGCATATATATTGCAATAACTTCTGAGTGCCTGATTTCTGAGCATTTGTCTGCAGCAGGCCCCCAGCCTCAACTGCGACTTAATATTGATTTTATTAAAAAGTGTTAACTCCTTCTGTGAACACTTAAATTCAGAATTAAAGTGGCCTTTGGTCATCTTACCATGAATGTTAATTATGCTAAACTGAAATAATATTTTAATCCCAATTAAAAGAGTTTCTGCCACAGGAGTTTAATGCGCGGTAGCGTTTCTGCCATAGATGTGCGCTGTATCCAGCATATGGGCAGATACACTGATTACTGCTCGGTGAGCGAGGCCGAGCTTGCAAAGCAGTACTAACCAGAGGTAACTGCCTGTGTGCACTGAATAAGAGGGGTAAATTATCTTCCATTTCTGGGTGGCAGGAGGATGCATGAACACAGCTGCAAAGCTGGTAATAAATTCACAGCCTCTCTTCCCTTGTACCTCACCTGTGTGTTGATAGCCTTCACTAATTTAGACTGACTTCCTTTACTGCCCCCAAATAGATGAGCTTTCAATCTCATAGCTCTCATTTATTTGTTTCCTTTGTAGGAAAATGTTATTTCAGATACCTCGTGTTAGTTGTTACCCCTAACTAGCAACTGTCAATCAGATACTAGTTGAAAGGGACAGGCTGTCCCAGGAAAACAAAGCTCCTCTTGAATTTCTGTGTTCATACTTCTGTCTGCACCGTCACTGAGGGAGCCCGGGGTTGCTTGGGAGCTGAATTTGGAGAGAAGCAGTCCCAAAACACAGCAGGGGAGCTGGCACCCAGCTCTACTGACAACGCTGAAATTACTGACTCCTTTTTTAGCATAGCAGAAGCCCCATCTGCTTCCAAAATTAAAGTGTCTGCATGTTTCCTTGCTGCCCTCGTACAAAATGCTGCTCTAGCAAATTTGATGTAAGGATCATGTAGCCATGAAAATTCAGTTTGCAAGTATGCATTTCTTTAGCAAAACTTACAAAAATTGTATTTTGAAATATAAGTGGTCTGCAAGTCCTTATTTTAGTACTGGAGCTTAATGTTGCCGTACGCCATGGTCACTTTTTATTTGGTTCCCTATATGTCTCATGGTAGCTGTGAAATGAGGAGGCATCTGATTCTTTCAAGGTTTTTTGGTTGATGGAGGAAAACCTTTCAAGTCTCTCCAGTAAACAGATTTTTGAAAGGGCATCTGTGTAAGCTATGTCTTTTATTACCAAACATCAAAGTATTTTAACTCCATGATGGCATGCAAGGGGTAACCACAGCTGGCTTCTGATATCACT
>Ga0181612_115526_pt1 | contig 21262 bp, 10 predicted proteins | sample HoacroProtozoa21_FD_119630 | JGI IMG/M metagenome (GOLD analysis project Ga0181612, IMG submission 119630) | Hoatzin crop microbial communities from Cojedes, Venezuel. Combined Assembly of Gp0051906, Gp0051904, Gp0051908
GAAGCACAGGAAGTTCCGTCTGAACATGAGGAAGAACTTCTTCCCTCTGAGGGTGACGGAGCACTGGCACAGGCTGCCCAGAGGGGTTGTGGAGTCTCCTTCTCTGGAGATATTCAAGACCCGCCTGGACTAGGTCCTGTGCAGCCTGCTGTAGGTGACTCTGCTTCGGCTTACATTGTGTGTGTTCAGAATTACAGAATGTTAAGAATTTCCCTTTCTTGTTGCCTTGCCTGAAGTTATCTGAAGTTTCTGTGAAAACATCTTTCCACTAACAAAGTTACCCTGGTGCCCAAACGTCTATTAGGGCATGCATAGACCTGTTTAAGACTAGATTGTTACAAGTGCCAAAAGTCAGGTCACCAAGTACATACCTAAATCATAATGAAAGTAACAAACTCAGATTCAGGCTTAAGCCCTACCAGCTTTAAGCATGTAAGCGTTGTGGACCAGGACAAATGCTGTACATTCTTCCAGGCCAGTGCTTCCCTTCTGCTGTCCTAGGGCCTGCTGGTGAATGGATTTGGTTGTGCAGGACTCTGGTTTCAGGTCTCTGGTACCAGACTTTTCCCAGTGTCTCTTCTCTCTCCAGGAAATGCTGATGCATCAGCCTGCTCTGTAAGTGGCACTTTCTGCTTTTCTTCTGTTCCACTTGCAACAAAGAATCCTCGAGCCGGAGACTGAGCCAGGATGACTCCGGACCCTAGTGATTATTACAGGGCTATTCCCTGTAAATGCAGGAAGCTGGTGCCTAATGTGTTCTATGTTTAGTTGCCCCATTACTCTTGACTGTTTCGCAATTTTTAACTTGGTGCTTAGCATACAAGGTTTTGCTGATTTTGTTTCAGTGTGCTTTAATATGCCCACTTGGCTACTGAGAGCTCAAGGCACCTCCTGGAAATGTTTGTGGACCGCAGAGTTTCTTCCAGTGAGACAGCAGCCCTGAGCAGGGTAAATTTTATGCTATTTTGTCAGTCTCCAAGGAGTTCACAGGTGTGTTCTAGGAGAGATTTCAATAGAGAACAAATTAAAAAAAAGACTTTTTTTAGAAGTATGTTAACTCAATTGTAAAGTAGCTCTACATGTAAGGTGTATGGGATTGTGGCATAAAAAAGAATGATTTTCTCCCAGGCAGATAATGAAATAAAGAATATTTCATTCTGAGCTTAAAATAGGATCATTCCTTGTTCTGTAGTGACTATATCATTGTTGATTCACATGTTTCTTATTTCACTGACAGACAAGGCGAGTTAAAGTAATATTATGCCATCACCTCCTTGAGGGTAGGAACATTTGCTTTATATAAATCCGTCTGCAGGTATTCTTTTGACAGATGATTTTTCTTCACATATAAATATATTTTTTTTGTTGAGGAAGTGTTTGTGTTGCATTATGGCAAAGGAAAAGTATATTTACTCTGAAGAGAAAACAAGAGCCATCTGTCACAAACGTCATAGCAGAATCATGTTCCACAGATAAGCTATATTTTAAAGCTTTCTGAGATCCACATTAATAATTACATTAAAGATTGAGCTGAATGGCATCTTACCCATTAGCAGGTTATCTATGGATGACTCAGCTCTTTTACACAGCTATTTCTTAAGTACTGACAAAAAGGGAGAAAATATAAAAAGCTGAAATGTAAATTAAATTAAATTAAATAAATTAGTTCCTCTAACCTGGCTAGGCAGGTCCTCAAATGGCTTCTTCTCTTTTGCTAACTACAGAGTATCACTGTAAATATTACTTATGTCTGAGGGCCACTTGGTGGGTTTTCTGCCTTATATACTCACATTCCTTTTAAGTCTAATTTTAACTGTGAATTCTCTGAATCTCACCATTATGCTGAGTTTGTTCTATGTAATTTTTTTTTTCTCAGTTCTAAATTCTTCATATATCTACGAATCTCTAGCCTTCTGGGATATGAATTCCTTAAGGAAATATATAATGAAGAGCTATAAAGCTTAGGAGCAGGACTTATTAGAAGATGACCGAAAAATGTCATTGGGTGAAATGTTTAATTTAGTGTAATTTTCAAATGCTGTAACCAAAAGTTAATTCTTACAAATGCTAAAATATCATAATTGCCTTAATTTCCCAGCCTATTACATAATAAGACACATTTTCTTTCTATCTCTGCAAAAGGTTCATTGTGTTTTTCTGCATCAAATCCCTGTTGACTTTTCTGCTAGCATACCTTTTCTGTGGGCATATATATTTTCTCCCTTCTCAGTAAAGTTTCTGAATTTGCTTTGTATCTTTGCTTCTGATTGTTTTTTCAAGCTTTACTTTTTAAGCCCATAAAGATATGGGGAGATGAAATCCTGTCCACCTTATTTGCTGAAGTCCCTCTGCCTTCATCTGATTATTATGAACAAGATTTAACCTTGGTATTACAGATTTTGATAGGTGATTGTAGCCAATGTGCAATCATACACTGCCACTCCTGCTCACAGATTTGTGCAGCAGTACTGTAGAGCAGCAAGTTTTCTCACAGAGAGAGGAATGACTAAAAAGTAAATGGATATTTTCTGTTTAATCATATAATGTCTTATTTATACAACCAGAATTTTACTTTCAAATTTTTAACTTGTTTCTGGATTCTCTTAACTAGTGGGCACTTTTTTTTGTCCTCAAATTTGTTTTACATTTCCCTGGTTGAACACCGTTATTATAAGTCTCACTTTCAAAATAATTTATTCTATGCAGCATTCGAGAGAAAGATTAAAGATGTCTATTTGGTTTGTTTAAATATTAAAGAGCTAAAATGCACCTTTCAGACAGAACACGCTTTTGGATGTTAAAGCAGTAACATCATGCAGGCAGCTGTGAGGTATTGAAGCACCAGGTCACGATGAATAACTAGTTCTTCTATTCAGACCATAGCAATGTTCACAGGATATGTTCACCTGAATCACATGGATGTCTGGAACTGTCAAAATTAATGCTAGTGACAGCTGACACCTCTAGAAGTCTTCAGTTTAAAAAGTCTCTTTGAGGATGAGACTGAAATTTTTGTATAGGTTATAGAGTGTTCAGGTTGGTCTCTGCTGTCAACAAGTCAGCGTCAGCATGGACAGTTCTCAGTGCTTGATTTAACAGTTGAAAATTATGCAACCTTTGCAAGATTCGGTGGTTATGGAAGGTTTTAGTCTGTTTAGAATCAATCACTTCAATACTCAGCTAGCTTCTCCCATATAGCTCTTCCTATGACTTGAAGGAACTCCTAATGAGCTGTGAACATCTTCTTGCCAGCTGCAACAGTGACATAAAGCCATACAAAAATCTGAGTCAAACTGGCTCAACCCACTGTCCTCTCAGGCAGCTGCTTGTGTGCTAGTGAAGTAGGCACAGAAGGAGGCAATGGAACTGCTATGACCTTGATCTGGACATGTATATTTGGTGTGAAGGAGTAGCCATATGTATTTTTCTTCCTATATGTCCAGCACGTCAAAGTTTTTAGTATTCATAACCTGCTGTTATGAAACAAAATTCTGCCATGTTCTGTTCTTGTAAATATACTCCATAACACAATGACTTATATATAAAGTGATGTTTGTATATAGGTTGCACCGGGTTAGTACTTAAATGCTGTTTTTTTGTAAGCAATGTATTTACAGAAGAAAATAAGAATGAATCAAATAGGCAGTAAACATGTGCAGCAAATAGATGTCATAAAAAATTAGTTGTTTCGATAAATAAAGTTTAAAAAGTGTCTTCCAGTGTCCTTAAATCCACATATTTAAGTAGCCCAATTTCTAGCAGTGAATAAGCCAGTGGAGGTTAACTATTCAGCCCACATATTCACAGAAGCGGGGAAAAGTGACATATAAAATGTTGAAGTTTTTGCAACGACTCACTTGTTTAGTGGTGGCTGGTACATCATATACAGAAAAGAAAAGAATAATAGGTGATTCCTGAGATGGTGACACACTGTCAGGCATGATCTGTCTTGTGTCCATGAATAGTGTAATGCATGGACATTTTTCCTTTTGTTAAAGATAATTAACACCTCTTTGAAGAGTAGAGTGACGCAGTGCAGTCTGAGGAAACATGCTGCAAATGAAACATACACCTTGCTTTGCTGAGTGTGAGGGTTAGGTTCCTATGATACTTTCTCGTCGAGATCAACCTCTGCTTAGTGCTAATGGCACCAATTGTTTGCTTCTGCTTGTTTAATGAAGTCTAGAGAGAAACATAACAAACCTAACCTTTCCAGCAATAAATTAGCAAAATACAAAATATGAAACTTATTGTTTGTCAGACTGTGAAGTTTCTTTAGCTCTTCAGACAGGACTGTTTTTTTTACCCATTTCTATTATACCATGGCTAATTGTCCATGTAAATTAAAGCATAGAATTATAGAATGATTCGAACTGGAAGTGACCTTATAGATCATCTAGTTCTGACCCTCTCCTGCTGTGGGCAGGGACACCTTCCTCTAGACCAGGGTGCCCTAAGCCCCACCCAGTCTGGCCTTGAACACTTCCAGGGAGGGGCCATCCACAGCTTCTCTGGGTAACCTGTTCTAGTGCCTCACAACTCTTATAGGTTATAACTCCACTCTCAATAATATTATTTATTGTGTCATTTAACACGGAAAGTCAATGTCATGTTAAACACCTCCTTTATATCAGTGTTAACAGAGAGGTAATCATGGAGCACAGGGAAGTATGTGCATTAAGAGAAGGAGACTGAAGTAGTAGAAACCTTACTGTTTTTCCCGTTTTATATTAGATGCCATAAGGGGATACTAACAAAGAAGCTATATGTTTTGGGTTTTTTTTTTTCAGAGATGAAATTTGGATATGTGAGCTGGGAGTCCTCCTCCCCTCTACCTCCTTACCGTTACTTTGACAGTACTTATTCTCTCTTCAAGCCTGAGAACAGGCAGCCAGCAGATGGCATGAAGGCACTTTGTAGGCAAGAGCATCTTTGTTGTTTTTTTGTTTAACTTGATCTTGTGCAAGATTTCACCCCTTTCTAACCATGTTGCTTTGCCTTTAGACCCCTACAGCCACAACAGCTTTAATGAAGAGTGCTTGTATTTTCTTCCTCCTTCAGACTGAAGCTGCCTCGTGATGTGGATATGTGGAGCTGACTTCAGATTCCTTCTGCTAGCTTTAGTTAACTTATGTCTGAGGCCTCCTATATTCACCAAAAAGAACCCCTTTGTTGCCCAGGACTTTCAAAAATACACACTTTTATTTATTTTATTTTAGAACATTCTGAGTTTGTATACATAGAAGAAATAGAAGACTGATTTCCTTAAAATTTCCCACTAGGAGAAAACAATAGGTTAAGAATATTTAATAATAATTACTGTATTAATATTGAATAAGTAATTTCCAATGAGTGTTCACTGTATCCATTCTTCATACTCCTCTGCTGGGTAAATATCTGTAGACAGATTATGATTTTTCTTGTGTTCAGTGATCATCCAAGCATATACTTTGGCATTTTCCTCTGTAGTTTCAGCTTTACCGGTGTGCTATACAAGGGCCCATGCATCTGCTCTGTTGATTGGTGATGAGCATTTATAGTAGATAACTTGCATGGATTCTTTTCCTTGAGGAATTCTTGAAATGGAGAAGGCCACAGAATCGTATGGCTTTTAATGATTGCTATCAACACAGTGGATAAGCAGGGTTGTCAAAGATTCTTTGTGTAAGAGTCAGCTCTCTAATAGGCACTGGGCTTAGCAATACACGCTGTTAGTCCATAATATGAGTTCTAAAATATGTGTTGATGTAGCTATGCATGGGACATATTTGTAGTCCAAATACAATGTTTACATGACACATATCTTCCTTCACACTCATACAAAGTCTTTCTTGGTTCTTGAATATAGTTAATTGTGGACAGTGTTGCTTGTTCTCACGTGATTAATTTATTTGCCTGTCAGACATTCACCTCTTCAAAGGGCAATAAACCTCTAACCTTGCTCAAATTCTGTCAGTCTCTTTCTTGCTGTCACCACACTGTGTGCTCCTTGATCCTAAGCATGATTACTGTATGTAATAAGGAGCTTTATCCAGAATGAATGTAGAATCCATATTACTGGAATCACCAATGTGCCAAGGGGCCATAGGTAAGGCCTTGACAACTTGTACCATTTGGGAAGATGTGATAATACCATGGAGTTGTTCTGTTTGCCACAGCTGGTTTTGTGTTGTAAGGACCATGCTATACTATCAAAGCTTCTTAATAGTCTATGAAAGAGATACTGGTCTGTAAGGGATTTTTCAGCGCTGACAGTGAGGATGGTGCCCAGCTGCAGTGGTTTGTTTAATAACTTGAAATACTTGCAGAATTTGTCAGGTTGCTTTTTATGTCCAGAGTCACCTTGGATTGGGGTGTATTGAGCATTTGCAATTGTCAAGCTATTATTTAGTCATAATCTTATACTCGACAGAATTATAAGCAATATGAGGATATAATACAAACCCTCTCTTTCCTGCTGTCTCTTCTAATTTGCTTGTTTCTAAATAACCCTCGGTACTCATAATTTTTCTTGGAAGAGTTAGCTACTTCTATTCTGCTCCCATCAGGGACAACCTTGTTGTGTTTTGGTTAATACTTCTCCCAAATCTCTCTGCAACGCCTGCTACTAATGTGCAAAAGCAGCTGTGGTCTCTTCCTCTTACAAGGCCAGTTTAATATACTGTGTATGAATCATCTTTGTCACTGCTCTTTGAGGACTGTTTCATGAGTGGGATTTTCAGCAGTCAAACCACCCAATACTCAGTTCTGTTTACTGGATCTTTATGTCTGTCCAATTTTTCATGCAAGAAGTGATTTATATCCTTCATACAAGACTACGCAGGACTTTATTTAACAGAGTCAGTTTATATTGTGCTTCCAGATCTCTAACTTTTTTTTCCAGAGCAGTATATTCATCATGCCACTGTTTTTCTCTTAGCACAACAAAATTCAGTCCTTAGGGCCTCCCACTGAGTTCGCAGGGAACTACTACTCCCAAATTTTCAGACTTTTTTTTTGTTGTTTTATTTTGAAGTGGAGTTGTCCTAATAAGAAGTTATTTAAATCTCACTTTTCAATAGGGGAATAAATGGAAGACAACATTAATACCAAGAGAACTGGAGCATGTCTAACGAGAAGAGGGAGAGAAGAAGGATTAGGCAGGACAAATATAGTCTGACAGCAGACTTGATGGTGGAGAGGCTGGGGGAGGACACTTCTTCTATTGAAGGCCTTCATGTTAACTCTTACAGAACTATAACGAGATCTTACTGTGAGATCTTACAGAATCTCAAGGTGATCCTCAGATTTGCTTTCATTTCTGGTCACACTCCTTATACTTCTGCTGTTGCTCCCTTCCTTTCTCCCTCTTTTTCTTGCACTTGTCCTTTCTACACTTATATTTCTGTCCCAGATGGAATAACCCACTCTCCTCCCATCAAGACCTTTTGCATGCCAAGATCTCACATCTTTCAGATTCCTTCCTAAAACCTACTTCATCAGGGAATTTTCAGTCCTTGTCCAAGCCAGATGTCTCTGCTGCTCTGGGTATTTTTTTCTATATCTTCTCTTGTCTGTCAGAAGATCTGGGTATCTGGCAGTAGAGGATTAACAGTAATTTTATTTCTTGAGACAGAATGAGAATTCTTTAAAGCTTCGCTATTTTGACTGAAATAGCCTGAGGCTCCTTCTATCCTGCTGTTACCATTTAACAGCTTCCCCTCTGTTAAAAAAAAGTAGTGTGTCAGGGACAAGGAGTGGGGCAGGGACTCCATGGGCAAGACAATGAGTTTAAGGACCCCAAGTTTCTAGGACTTGTTTTTCTATATGGCATAAAATTGCCTGAAACAGATAATTTTTCAAGAAAACTGCAGAAGCATCTTCTTGGTTATTCTGCCATGAAAATTAAAGGTATGCATTCAGTAGTGTTAAAGGGATAGAAAGGTAGTCCATTGGAAAAAGAAATAGTCCCATTCAAATCTGTTATGATTTTACTGTAGGTTATGTACTCTGGCACCCACTGCCTTGTATAACTTTTTGAAAAATATCACTGTTGCAATCCAAATGTAAAATATAAGTTTAGCAGTTGCTGACGACTATAGCAGTCAGTTCTCAGAAGCTTTGAAAGGAAGTGCAGCCACCTTACTCCTCTTGTTAACTTTTATTCTCTGTGAAACATTGACTGCAACTTCACTAACATTATAAGCAATACATAGAGATCAACTATTGCTCTTCTCATGTTTTGTCCCAGTAAATTTCAATGGTACTACTTTGACACGCAACAGGAGTAACATAATAGTGATTTAAGCCCATAAAGAAACTGCTTCCTTAATTACCTGTGTAATATTTGCTGACTTAGAGTCCCCATTTATTCCTTTCCAGACTGGCTGATCACAAGCCACCGTACCCATATGCAGATATAATACAAAGACACTGCAAAGATATTTCACTGTTAGATGGATTCTTTAATACTATGAACACAGTTGCACACACTCTTAATTGTGAAAGAACGTTACTTGCACTCACAGAGAGACTGAGTTAGTACTAAGAGTGTGTGCACTGTGGAGGGGTATCCACTGTTGACCCTGACTCTGAATTAGTAACCAGGCAGTTGAGGAACAATTGCGACCATATTCTGAAATTCTTCTGGGTTGGACACAGTTCATGTACTGTGAACTGATATGTTCTTGTAACTTAAACCGGACTGCACAATTTATTAAGCTGTTGTTTGCCTCTTTCAAACAAATTTCAAGTGCTTTAGGCAAACACATACATACTGAATTCCTTAAACTTACTAGATGCCAAAAGGTGCATTTCTTTACATTGGCTTCTCTTGGGAACAACTTCAGTGTGTCATCAGATTAAACCAAAGCTATACTTGGCTGTGATGAAAAAGTTGGGTGTTTCACCTTGGTTGAATGACAGTCTTTGTCTTTTGTTCTTCACTTTCTCTCTCGCACTCTCTCTCGTGTATAAAACACACAAGGAAACACTTTTTGAGTCAAGGCTTTTGAAAAAATGAGAACTTAAAATCACTACTAGATCCTACATTTTGATCACACTGAAACATTTAAATTGACAAAAGACCATGACCAGCTTTCTTTCATCTGTAAATAAGAGAAAGACTGTGTCAAACAAGAACTAAAATAGATACACAATTTTGCTGAGAAGAGTATTAATATATCTCAGACATTGTAAAGAAGAATGCATGTATGTATGCAAGGGACAAGCTGATTCTTCTTCTATATCCCTCTATTTATGTTGAGTTTTCCCTTTCTTTGGGTTATATTTCAAAGTGGTTCTTCGCTTCTGCTTGCAGTTGTAGGTAGTATGGCCTAGCAGGACTGGATTTGCAGTCCTATGCTGCCAAAGGACCCTGTGAAGATATGAGAACCAAGGGCCTACACAGTACACATTCAGAATGGAGTTTCTTCAGACTAGTCCTAGTCTGCTTTTAAAAGCTGCATGGTTATTAGTGATTGGGTTGTATCAGACACAGGCCAAGTGTGTGTCTTCTGGCTTGGTGTCGTTGAACAGGTACCCAGTTTTGTTCCCATGTACACTCTTCCATGTGAACCAAAGAAGATAAGTGGGGATGATAAGGAATAGAATTTCAGAAGCGCACTCCTGATCCAAACCCTCATGCAATGTAGACCTACTGTCATTTGGCTTATCTATCCTGGTTTGAGACTTCCTGAAGAGGAAAAGCAGAATTTGGACAGCAGAGATTTATAAAGAACCATACCTGTTCTACATACTGCTTTTAATATTTTTTGAATATTTAATCTTTCATTGTGTCCAGGTATTCTATAATACTATGTACATTATAAATTTTAAAGTCTTTCTGAATCTTCTGCATTTCTTTTCTCCTCTGCAGCTTATTTCTTCAGACTTTTTTTCCTTTTCCCCTTGTTTGGCATTTGATTCCTGTGCATTCTTCTGTACATATTCATCTGCTGAATATTCTCTGCTAATTACAGCCAAAGTACATTTTTTCTTTTGATTCACTCTTCCTTCTTTTGTTATTTTGTTACTTGTTCCTTGATATGGGACCAGAACTGGGTTTGTTTGACAGCTATGGCTAATGAAATTATTTCAGAGGGCAAATGTATGGGAATTGATATCTTTCAAGAGCAGATGATGTAGAGGCCTGTGGAGAGTGTCACAAGTCTTTTGTCCAGTTCTTAACTTCATGAAAAAAGACATCCAGAGAAGGGTCGTAATGTGAAAGCATGACCTGGGTTTTGTTTTAACCATCTTACAAAAAAAAAAAAAAAAAAAGACAAGCATATCCAAAGGAACAAAAGGAACATATCCTCTTTCCTTTCAATACTGTGCAAATTCTCTGTACTTGCTGCTTAAAAAATAGTGGTGTGCTATGTTCTTGCTAATGGCCAGAGCTTGTACATAAAGTTGTAGGTAAGGCGGATCCTCTCTAACAAGAGATGACTAGTGGCTCTGGATTCGGTCCAGAGAAAATATGACCCGGTCAGTAGCAGGCTATGTAATTGCTGTACTTGGTTTCTGTAGACCACTGTCCCAGACCTTATCAGGTGACTGCTGATGGTGAGTGGACATCAGAGGGTGCTGACAGCTGTGCTGGCAGAGAACTGTGAGACACCAAAGCTGCACAGACTGAGACACCTTAGAGGTTATGATCAGTTCGGGACACATGAAATGCAGAAGGCCTTTACGAGAATAAGCAATTATATGAGAAGGAAAGGCTGAAGCAAAAGGATGAAGGGAGAGAATGGTCTAGGGGAGGAAAGAAGAGGGAGGAGAACATGCAAGTTACATGCAGGCGTATGAGTACAGGAAAAATGAAGCTGGTATAAACCACAAAGGAGACACCCTTCCCTCACCTCCCCTTCTCTTCTGTCCCTTCAATATTTATTGTTCGTTATCTGTTAAGATTTTTTAACATACTTGTCACTACAAAGTCAAGTGCTGACTCTTTGTAAATTGCCCAGTGTTCTGCATGTTCATATTCTTCCATTTAGAACACTGTCAAAGAATTAGGGACTTTAGTCTCCATATAGCCAATATAGTATATTTCTGGTGACCTAAATACAACATTGAGACAGTAGTGTTTCTTTAAGGATATAAAGTATGTGCTACATTGTGCCCAGGGGTAAACCAGTGTAATAGAAAAGACTAAAGAAAGGAGCAATATTAGGTTTTGAAGGTGGATTTTAATATTTATTAATATTATCCAGATTATTTTCATATAGTATGGTGAATAGTCAGTTGTCTTAGAAGTATACCTAAAAGAAGTCTATTATTTTTGAAAGACACAAAAAATTATCTATCATCTGCTAACTACTCATAAGTGCTTTTGTTAAAGACACAAATAAAAGAAAATGCAAAGAGAGCTTGCCATCTAACATTTAGAAGAGCACATAAATTCAAACTGTACCTGTAGGAGATACTGGAAAAGGAAAAATTTCATAGCACTACAGAGACATTCAACTGAAAATAAAACATAGTTCTTTCTGAACATGAATTTCAAAACTAGTTGGCTATGTACCAGATGTTAAAGTTTCCTTTTCTCAGTCATATTAAAAGTTTCTACTCTATTCTGCATATGTTTAATGTAAGCAAGTACTTCATACAATCAGAAAGCAAAAAGGTTAATGAATAATTTGAGTGATGAAATTCTTCAGAATTCAGATAACCTTTTCAGGTTCGTTGGAAGATACTAAATTCTGCACCTCAAGCAGCATTATGAGTTCTTCTGTGGGATTTTGATTGTGACAGTCTTAACTTCTGTATATTCATGAAGGCCATATTCTCCCCTAGATAAAAGAGAAACAAGAGCATTATTTGTGCTAATGTTTTTTATATGAGTTATGTCCTAGATGGGATTTTCAGTGGTGCCATGCAATTGGCTGGATGTATAACAAGTATACTAGACATATTTGGAAGACATCTGTGCAGCTAGACTGCTGCTCGAAGCCTTTTCAAAAGCTACAGCCACTGTCTCCTGGGAAAAGTGGGAAAGAGACCAGTTTCACTTCTATGCCAAAGAATGGTGTTTAATCAACTCAGTGCATTTCTAAACTGGGTCTCGGGGCAGCAAATCAGGCACATGTTAGGTCTTCACAAGCATGGTCAATAAGTTATTTGCAAAGGCCTTCCATTGATGTCAAGAGTTTTCTCCAGAGTCAAAGAATAGATATTTCATCTCAAGCAAATGGAGGACATAATGAATCCACTATGAAATCTCCCAGACAGTGAAAAACACTTAAATCTTACTGACATGTTATTAGCATGATTCGACCTTTATGTTTTACATGATGAGATGAAGCTTACATGTACGTCTAGGTGTTTGACATCTGATTCAGTCAAACTATTTAGACATACTTGATTTTTTTATAGAAAAAGTGATTGCTACAGTATAATGTTGTCCAGTTCTCACTGCTGTTTGACTAGGTACATATGTATGCAAAACAGAAATCTTTGCTCAGGACTGTCATGCTGCAGGAAAACATTTAATGAATCTCTTAATTTTTGAAGAGAGATTCTGTCAGTATGTGACATTCAGTAGTTTAATTCACAATGATATTATCATTTCAAGAACTATAAAGGGAATTTTATTCTGGGATTGACACATTAACTACCTGATTATTTCGGTGCTGTTGTTTCACACATATTTCCATCTCTCCTAAAATTGGTTCCCACATGTTTACAAATTTTTTCCCATGGCAGACACCTATCTAGTGCTAAATCCTTCCTTGTCCTGCAGCAGGAATATTTTTATTGGTTCCCTAATCGTGATTTTGAAAAAAGCACTAGGAAAATCTTCGTTTGCACAAAAGCTTAACTCCTTCAAACTGCAATGTTATGGAGAATGTTGGTCTTTGTGACAGCCTATTATAGTTTTTCTGTTATTTCCAGCAAATAAATCCCCAAAATATTTCTGCAAAATACTGTTATTCAGAATTGATGATATCCCAAATTTTGGCACACAGCAAATGCAAAACAGTCCTTGATGGTAATGACCCAAATTATTGTGATTTTTTCTTTTTGACATTTTCTAAGGCTCTCAGCATTGGCGTAACTCTCTTTCTTTGAAGTTAGTGGGAGCTTTGACATCTGGAGCAGATTGAGTCCAGTGATAAGCAAGCATGAAAAACTAGCCTTTATCTCTTAAAAAAACATAAGAAAATTTAGAATAAGGAGCTCTCAAGCACTTCAGCTGAAGAAATATTTTTTAATTACTTCCATTATTCATTAAAGGTACTACGCATTTAGCTTAATAAAAGGGAAAACTATGTATTTTGATTTTTATTCATTGCTTTAGAAATAATTTGTTGTGCCCAGATACATGGCATGTTTAACAAAGGAATACTTGTGATTTATTTTGCAAAAAACATCAGAAGATGTAATTCTATGTAATGTAATGAATATGTATGATAGCAAATGCTTCTCTATGTAAGGCTTGAAGTAATTGTCTTGCTAATATGAAGATAAGGATGAATGCAGGTAAGACAGGACATGATTCAAATTAAAAATGGACTAAACTTTAGAAATCTGAAAGAATTTTATTAGCTTATTATTTCTGTATAGACCTCCACTTCTATTTTGGGAAAAGTCCAAAAGTCCAAAGATTACAGAGAACTACTTTTGTCATAACTCTTGACCAAGCTGAAATGTAATGTGAAAATGTTATTGTCACAAGATTTTAAACTGAAAGCTCTTGTTTAAATCAAGGATTTTGAAATGTCTTGTGTTTTAAAAAACCTAGCATTTAAAGAGGATTCCACAAACTACACACATACATATCTTCGTGCATATGACACTTTCTCTCTCTATAAAAAACTGTAAGCCATAAACATAACGATCAGTTTTGTGCATCAGTGGACTGCAAGCTAGTAAAAACAGTTATTTTGTAATTTTCTTATTTGATTTATAAAAGAATTCTTTGCTTGATGTTGTGTCTGAAAACATGAAGTCTCTAAACAGTATATAGACTAATTTGACAACATGTAAAACTGGGCATCCTAGATATGAATGTTTAAAGTTGGGTTTTGGAATTTCATTCTGCATTTCCTGTCATGCTACATTTTTAAAAGTATTTACTTACATTTCCCGTCCATTTCCTGACATCTTAAATCCTCCAAAAGGACACTGAGCAGATACTGCACTATAACAATTCACCCTGGAAGAACAGGAAAATTACTTTCGACAACGTGAAACAACCTTTTTCACTTCTGAAAAATCAGTGGTTTTCTGTTGATTATAAAAAAACTATGGTGATATTCACAAACTATAGCGGAGTAATATATTTGCAAAGTTATGTGTAGTTCAAGGTTCAGAGATACAAAACATTACCAGAAACTACACTTATGATCAGGGTTCTAACATTCATCAAGGGTCTTCAAGCAGAGTGACAGTCATGTCTTTCTCTGACAGTTATGATAAAATTCCTTCTTAATTTGTGCATAAGCTGTCAAACCAAAAACTAGTCACAGTTGAGTCTTCTGCAGGTACACTTCCAATAGGTAAATTCAGGATTGCGCCAGGATATAGTTTGGAAGTTTTGTTTAATTCTACTCAATGTTAAACCATATTCTATATTGCAGTTGAGAACAAAAATACAATAATGAGTATGAAAGGAATTTCATAAGGGAATTTGCAGTATGAAGTGTTTTGGCAGAATGTGCATCCTGCTCCCTAGCTGAGAAGCTCTTGCTGTCTTACAACATTGTCAAATCAGATATTCTTTATTTTCATATCTTATAATTTCTCCTGCTGTTGGTCTCCTTGTTTCAATAAAAGAGGTTCTTCTCATAGTTAAGGATTCCTAGACAGACCAGATATCATGTAAAAATCAAAGATTCCACTTTTTTTTTAAACTTTCTTCCACTTAAAGAATACTAACTCCTAAGAACAACATAAGCATATGTTTTTAGGTCACAGGACCTGTGCAGGAATTTGTGCTGACTGCAAGGTCTTTCAGAAAAAATGTGAATAGGACACAGGTTTTGTGTACAAGTTAAATTGGTTGAACTCTTTCTGATGCATTGAGACAACTGTAGGGAAATGTAGGTCTCTGTCAGTGATAGTCATTAGACTCAGTCTGCTATTCCTCCAGGCTTTCACTCTTGCATCTCTCAGACCTTGCCTTTCCAGTTCCATGTAGGTTGCCTCTTTCTTTTCCGTCTCTGGAAATTGTCCTTGTAACAGATGTCCCCCACTTGTGTTTCCTTCCTTCCTTCTTTCCTTTTATCAGTGTTTTCCATCACAGGTGGATGTTCTGCCCAGGTTAATAGCCACAGAACTTCAGATAATTAATTCCTTTACATTACACAAAACGATCCCTGCATATTCAGTATGTATTGGGCTATCCCCAGATTCTGAAGGGAAAGGGAAGTAGCACTTTTACTGTGTTTCCTTTATCTCCTTTCCTTTTTAGCAAGTCAATTTCCTTTTTCAGACTAAGGTTACAGGACAATTGTGTGAAGACTTACAAGAAGTATTTGTTTAATAGCACTTCAAGTATGGAAGGGTGAGGTGAGGAGAGACACAGGAGAATGGCATTAACGGCATTCCTCTCTAAAAACAATAACGAATTGAAATATAGAAGTGCGCCACCTAGAGCAGTGTAAAATGTCCTACAATACTGCCATTCGCACCTGAAGTTCTGAAGGAAGAATTAAAAATCCATTACTTACCATACTGTTCCAGCCTGAAGAGCAGCTGCAAATGTCAGTGCTTTGTCAATGTCTTTGGTAAAAACTGCTGCTGCTAAGCCGTAGGTAGTATTATTTGCCCTCTTGATAACCTCATCTACAGTTTTAAACTTCATGATTTGTTGAACAGGTCCAAATATCTGTTTCAGACACATGTAGACATTCGGACTAGTATAGCTTACTATTGTAAATAAATTATATTTTTAAAGTTTATTTCTGTCAGATGGCCTTATTCCTGAAGTCATGTAGTCAAGACTGTACTTCTCAGAAGGGAGTTCTCAAAACAATTATAAATTCATGTAAACATAATATTTTGATAGTATGGACCAAATCAAGATAATCTACTGTAAAATGATGATTAAAACAATAAATGACTAAATAAAACGATAAATGATGAAAACAAATAAATAAGGATGGAAAGACACCCACCATAAAGGTAGTTTGCATGGAGTCACAGTATGCTACATATCTATACTGGTTACCAACAAACTGCCATTTTCTTGGTAAGCTCCAGTTCCAGAGTTGAGAAAGACATTTAACTTTTCCTTCTCCTCAACTTTCTATTACAGATTTATCTCTGCAGGTAGCCACACAATGGCGCACCTACACCAAGTGAAACAACTAATTCTGCATTCTATATGGGTGTTATGTGGGATAACAGTCCCTCAGGCTTGGCTTTCCAGCTACTGATACTCTGTATTCTCAGCCAGAGGTGCCCAGACCCACCACACAGTGCCAAGGCTGCGTAGGGCAGGGGGGCATTACCACATCTAATTACTTCTGTTCCCATAGATCACTAGCTTTCCACTTGTTTTCCCTGGAAAGTGTTTAGTGCTAGTTTATAACTAGAGTTGTAGGGATTGGTTTATCTAGATCAGAAAACCACTGAACATTCCCCCACTGTTCAAACTGTGAGTTTTGGAACCTGGATATTCTTTAAATTGCCTTGGTTCTCTGGGGTTTCATTATTTGGTGCACTCAAAATAGTGTAAAAGGAGCAGTTCCTGTACTGCTTACCCAAAGGAAACAAATACCTGAAGGGTGGGTGTCAGAGGGATGGGGCCAAGCTCTTTTCAGTAGTGCCCAGCGACAGGACAAGGGGCAATGGGCACAAACTGAAGCAGAGGAAGTTCCATCTGACATGAGGAAGAATTTCTTCCCTCTGAGGTGACGGAGCACTGGAACAGGCTGCCCAGGGAGGTTGTGGAGTCTCCTTCTCTGGAGATATTCAAGACCCGCCTGGACAAGGTCCTGTGCATCTTGCTGTAGGTGACCCTGCTTCGGCAGGAGGGTTGGACTAGATGACCCACAGAGGTCCCTTCCAACCCCTACCATTCTGTGATTCTGTGATTCTGTAATAGATCTGTGAAGAAATCTAGCTCTGTGCAGTTTCCTATCTGCCTCCCAGACCTGTAGAAACAATCCAATTGTTTCTCATATAGCTCTCTCCTGTTTTACAGTGCTCTCCCCTTCACAATTAACTTTAGATCCTCTGGTGCTCATTTAACTCAGCCTTTTGACTGCTGCTGAATGCACTAGGCATGTTCAGCAGATTGCATCAGCAGTATCTCTGGCTATATAAAGCAACTCTTAGATTTGTAACAATTTTGAAAGAGCTTTCTAGTATGAAGAAGCATAATGGACACCAACTGCAGCACAGGCAGCAGTTATCAAACAAGATGAATGTAAAAACTACCCAGAGAAGAGGTCTTGACTGGACTTTGTGGCTGTGTTTACAGAAGTTTTTCTCAATGGCATAGCAACTCTGCACTCCTAACTCTCTCTTGTTCCTTGCAAATGAGCACTGCTGTCCTGGCACTGCCACCTTAGTTGGATCAGTAAAAACTCCTTCAGTGTTGTGTAGACACTTCTGCAAACTGATCTAGGTTAAATAACCCTGAAGAGCAAAAGCTCTGCTTTACTATCACTGCCAGCCACAAAATGTCTGTGGAAGCACAACCTAACTATTTTCTCTTATTTCAGAATTGCTGATTGGTGCATGTTGTGTCCAAACCCCAACTTAAGTGGCTTCCTAGGCAGTGCAAAGAATTCAAAAGCTCTGCCTTCAAGGTTTGCTTCCCTGTTACAGGTTAATGTGACTCAGATATGTGAGACATCGGCATTTCTTACCTACTGCCAGCTTAAGCTGGAGCCTTTGTTGGCAAGCCAGCCTCATAGTCCTCTCCCTCACCTCCGCTGAGTTGGTGAAATGGGCATCAGAAACAAAGAAAAGCATTTTAAACACCACCAGGATGGAATGAAAGATTCACTGGGAGTGTTTTTAAGTAGCTACTTGACCTTCTAAATGGATATTTTGTATGGACATGTAAACAGACGATCTCCAGTGAGAATACAGACTGCCAAGAATTTATTTACCTCTTCTTTGGCAATGCGCATATCGTCTGTAACGTTAGAAAATATTGTAGGCTGGATGAAGTAGCCCTTGTCTCCCCATGGACATCCTCCACATTCCAGTTTGGCTCCTTCTTTTTTCCCACTCTCAATTAGGTCCAGGATTTTTTGAAACTGCTCCTTATCAATCTAAAAGAAAAGATATTACAGGGAAGAAAACAGTATACACTGATAACAATAGTTCTTCTAACTCATTAACCAGAACCTAACGATGTTGCAGCTTTGTTCAGTTGCATGTGTTGCTGTGGAACAGCTGAAGAGCCCTGCAAATATTCTTGTCACTGACTACTCAAAACCTTGCAGGCTTCTCTCAAAGCGACTAGTTGCCAGAAATTTTGACATAGAGCATCATCTGTAGAAGGACTGATACCATGTTTTTCTTTAGTAAAAAAAAAGAAAAAAAATCTATAAAATTAATGTGGTTGATACTTCTCCCAGTGCTCTTGCCAACTGCAAATGGTTCATCAAAATAAAAACTGCTAAGCCTGATTCTGCAAAAATAACAGAGGGTTTGATCTAGCCAGCAAGACTCTTCTGCACTTCACTAGGTCTGGTAGATTTGCCACACTGTTTTCCTCAACTATTAAGAAAGATAAAAAACAACAATAAAATATAACTGAACTTAAATGCAGTTTTCAGTTCGTTCTGATTCATCAGTGGAATAAAGACACATTTGTGGCTTGGGAAACATAGATGGCAAATTGCGTATGGTATGAAGCCAATCTTTGCTCCTCCTCTTGCCCAAGCCTACCAACAATTTCAACATATGCCAAGCATATAGTAGCACGGCTCTATAGTATATGAAAATGCATGGTCTTTGGCTGTAAAAGGAGTTTATAGTGGCAGTACAATAGGGGCTTCTATTTCTTCAGCCCCTTCCAGTTTTCCGAGGCAAAGTGGATAAAAGGAAATAGTGTAAAATGGGACTAGAAATGGATCACACACTGTTTCCTTTCCTCCCCTCTCTAACTCAAGCAATCACCACTTTTATCCCAAAGGCAAATTGTGCACAAGACAAAATTTATGTCAAGAGAAACTTGATGGTAAAGCTTGTTCGGTAGAGGCCTCTAACATCCTCTCTTTTTTTCTTTTTAATTTGTTCAATTTTTATGATTTTTCCTTCACTCTTTTAGAGTTCTGCTCTTCAAGCACTGGCGTATGAAGATACTGAGATTAATTCTAGGAGGACTCTTGCAGAGGATCTTCTTCTTCTCTGTGATCATACTGTTCAGTTAGCAGAGTAGGTGTGTGTCTTATTCTCTTATTCATGCAATAAAAATGTTGCATTTCAGTTTAGGCAACAAATATTACCATAATCATAGAACACACAATATTTTCAAAGTTTCTGGGGAATCCTGGATACATATTAGGCTAAACAGCTACTCAGCTAAAGCTGTGATCAAAGCTTATCTTTATAAGGATATGAATTTATAAAGATATTTATAAAGAGGTGATTTTTAGTTTGCTGCATTCCCCTTGTCATTTTGCTTTCTAACAATTGCCTTTCTGCATGCTGAAGACACAAAATTTCTGCTACCCTGGTGGCCAAACATCTCTTGCGTGTAAATATTCTGAAATGAAGACAAGGTCTAGATGATACAGCTCATATTGCTGTCAGTTGTCCCTTTGTTATTATTACCATCATTATTTTTCTTAATACAGTGTGAATTAGCATATATATGGTCTTTCGCATTCCAGTAGGGTCTTTAGCTATTCTTTGGTGCCCAAAGTGTGAAGTGTGACCCAAACTCACTTCCTGAGGCAGGTGCTGCCCCAGAGGCCTTGTGAACTGGAGAACAAATATGGATTTCAAGGAGTCTCTGTGACAAGAGAGCACAGGAAGTATTCCTGATACAGACTATTTTTTTTGATTCTAGAAAGAATTAGTGAAAGCACAACAAGGAACTTGAAGACAAAGCAAGATATTTAACATAATTTCCGTAAAAGAAATGCACCGAAGCTGCATGGTTACAATTTTCCATTAAGTGGGTTCATACCAGTTTAAAATGAGAAACTTTTTTAACCTGTGAAAAAGTTAACATTTCTGCTAGAGCTTGCTAAAAATACAAATACATCAAGAAAGGCAAATTATGAGACTGGAGGATAAAAGAGTCTTCATGCTCTTTCAAATGTTTTCAGTAATGCTTTTTTCCCGCAATTAATTTTTTTTTTTTTTAAAGTTTACTTTCATCTCTCATTTAAATTGTTAACATGAATTTCAAACTCAGTAAAGTCACAATAGCATAAGAGTGGATTCCTGTTAGTTTTTTATTAGCTGTGCACCAGACACCTGGAGTTTACTTGTTTCAGTCTTCCTGCCCTCTGGCATTTAAATTTATTTAGCTCAACATATTAGCTTGTTAGCCAGACATGTTGCAGGATATCAAAATAGCATCCTTACTATTTTTAAATTCTCCAAAGCTTGTGTGGCTTGGAATGCAGTTTTCAATTTACTTGGTGTATTTGATTACATAAAATCACTGTGATTGATAACCAATGAAGAACATGTTATGTTATCTGTCAAATGTGTGGCAGTTGTTTTATTGCCAGCTTTTGCTTTGTCTCTAATTATTGTGGATCAACCCAGCAGCCGGAAACTCAGCACAAGACAACCACTTGCTAACCCCTCCCCTTCCCCTCCAGTGGGATGGGGAGGAGAAATGGACAAAAGGAAAACCTCATGGGTTGAGATTAACACAGTTTAATAAATCAATAAAGGAAATACTACTACTAGTACTAATATTAATAATAATAATGATGATAATGATAACAATGAATATGCAAAAAACCCTATATACAATACATTTTTTCTCACAGTCCAACAACCGATTTGCAGCCACTGCCTAAGCAGTGATTGTAGAACCCAAAAACACGAATTTCACTAAATTCCCAAAAAACTTCAAAGTACCAGACACGAGAGGATTCAAACTTGTGGAAAGGAGAAAAACAGAGATACCTGCCCACCAGCCAATGCCCATTCATAAACTGAGCATGATGCCCATGGTACGGAATATTTCCGTTGTCCAGCTTGGGCTATCTGTCTGGCTGTGCTCCCCCCTAGCTCCTGTACACCTGCTTATTAGTTGAATATGAGAAACTGGAAAAAAGTCCTTGATTTCATAGCAACAAATGAAAACATCACTGTTATCAACATTCTTCTCGTACTAAATCCAAAC
>Ga0181612_180519_pt1 | contig 21261 bp, 12 predicted proteins | sample HoacroProtozoa21_FD_119630 | JGI IMG/M metagenome (GOLD analysis project Ga0181612, IMG submission 119630) | Hoatzin crop microbial communities from Cojedes, Venezuel. Combined Assembly of Gp0051906, Gp0051904, Gp0051908
CTGGACAAGGTCCGGTGCAGCCTGCTGTAGGTGACCCTGCTTCGGCAGGAGGGTTGGACTAGATGACCCACAGAGGTCCCTTCCAACCCCGAACATTCTGTGATTCTGTGATAACCCAATTTCTCTTCCTGCCATTCCACCCTACGTGATGGGCTGTTTTGAGTGGTGAATGGCTTTGGAGGCTTGTTACCTTTAGCAGAATGCTGAACTCCTTAGCAAAGGTTTTCTGGAGTGCTATTTATTTATTTACTTAGTCATAGTTGTCTTGAATGAATCCCTACTCTTAAAGCTGAAAGGAAAGTAGCCATGTTCAAGGACTAGGTACTGCAGCACTAGTGCAAATGGCAATTCCAACTGTGGAAGTATGTGAAAGCTACTGCTGGTGTGTGGCTTGGCAGGTTATTAATGGGGGAACATGTTAACACAGGTGGATAATATTTTAGGAGACTGGCAAGGTGGGCTGTGTCTACTTGATGTCCTAGTAAAGAGATCAAACCCAAAAAGTTTTAGCCAGAATTTGGAATGCTTTTAACAGTAAACAGATATCTTTCCTGAATCTGGCAACTCACAACAAATTGTGTATCCAGTGGGTGTTTTGGGTTAAAACCAACAATTTGAAAATGTTAATAGTTTATATACCGGCACTGAACTGCCGATATATTTTTGTCCCCCTACACCCCACCTAGACAGAAAAGCCAGAGAATGCAATGAAATTCATATCTTTCTGGAATGGGTCCGTCTATACCTCTGTTACTTTTACTTCTTCCTAGAAGTTAAAGTTGTGGGGTTTGTGTTTGTTTTTTTTTTTCTTTTCACAATTTTTCAACTGTACACAAAAGGAAAAACAGCAGAAAGAAAACTGGAAAACAAGACAGTAAGAATGGAGAGGAAAAAAATTGGGGAAGTGTCAGTGTTTCCATCACACTTGGTGGCAAAACATAGAGAAAAAGAAAAAAGAAGAAGAAAAAAAAAAGCTTAAAAAATTACCCCAATATTTCAAAGTGAAAAGTTTTGGAAGGAAAAACCATGGTATTTTTTAAGTCCTTCTTTTTCTATTTTTTTAAATCAGTTCCAGTGCTATCAAGTTAGTTTAGAAACATAAACGTTAGAATCAAGAGGTTTAAAATGTAGCCTTTTAAACAGCAAATTGAGTTTTCAGAAGGATTTCATGGTCTTTGGTAGAGAAATGCTTTTTGTGAGTCAATTTTTGGACTATGCTTGGGGTTTAAGGCTGAAATATTGCAAACTTTGTTTCTGTAGATCTTGGCTGCACAGCAGCAAACATCTTGCTGCATTATTTGAATTTGCAAAAGCATCACAAAGTGGTTGCTCTCATGAGCTGTTGGTTGTTTTCGCATTTTAGGTTAGATACAAAACCAAAACACCGGTGGCTAATTCAGACCTTGGGATTTGAGCCTGAATTTATCCCAAAATGTGGAAACATTAATCTTCAAGATTTTGGCTTTCAACTATCTTCAGTCAAAACATGTTTCGCATGACTTCATCACTTAGCTAAGTAAATTGAAGGCAGCTAATTGTTTGTTTCTTTCTTTATTCTCAAAGTAACTAAAAGTTAATTCTCTCCATAGTTGAAACAATACTCTGAAGCAGAAAAAATTAAGTTTTTTATTACTACCAAGTGTATTGTTATTGATCCTAACAGTATAATTATGCCTGTCTTCAAGGTGATTCAAGGTAATAATGCCTTTACTCCATAGATCTGAGGTCTCACCAAACATTAATTGAATACCTCACCTAAGAAACAAGATAAGCTAAAGCTTGTGTGCTATAGTGGATATTAGTATTACGTCAGCTTTAAATGTAGGCATACTAGGGCATAACATTGCCAAGGGACGGCTATAAGCATTGCTCTCTGCATCCTTAAAGACAGCCAAAGAAAGGTGTGCAACAGTCCGGGTGCTGCACTTGCCCTCATCAGGACCATGCTGGTGGCCTTGGAGCTGACCTGGATCCCACCAGCTGGGACTGTGCCCCATTTCATAGAGCAAATAGGACCCCAGAGCAGAAGGCAACTGAAGAGTGACAGGCCCGAGTATATTTAGGAGTAGGAAAAGATGATCTTCCTATTTCCATCCATCCTTTCCCAGGCTGTCAGCAAGAAGATCAGTTCATCAAGGGGACATGGCTTACCCCTTCTATGGTGTGAGGCAGCCATGGGCTTCCCCTGGTACCTGCTAGTTTGTTTGTTTGTTTGTTTCTCTCCTCTTGACACTTTGACCCTTATATACATTTCTTTACTGTACTAGAGATTTCTTTTATATATCAAAGAAAAGAGTCTTAAAAGATCCCTGCAAATGCCAGAACCTCAGAAACAGTGGAGAAATGTAGTGTGACATTCAAGTTTAGGCGTTTTTTTCCTTTGACTGCCTCTTTTCATCTCTAGAGGAAAGAGGGACCTTTTAATACGGGTCTTGTCGGGTGTTCATTTTCTTTTCAGAGGTAGGGCACTAACTCTGCCATCCCCAGGAGTGTATGACCTCTATCCCTCAAAAAATATGACAGACAAAACCACCCATCATCATTAATCTTAAACTTTATCTCTGATTAGTGCATCAACAAAACAACCTTTTCTTATGCCACTGTTTGATATGCTGGACATATGTCAGAAAGACATGGGCCATCCATATCTTATCTTACGTTAAGAAGAGTTATCCAGAAATGTACCTTCATTACTGCGACAGTCATGTCAAAAAGAATCGATTTATTGTCAACGCATCTAACCTAACAATGTTAATGGACTCTTCAGACATCTTCTCCTTCTCATTTGTTTCCTACATGCCTATCAAACAGACAAAGCAAGATAGTTACCGAGCTCTGGGGATTGGTGTGTGTATGTGTTAAGGGAGTCCATGACAGCTCCTTGGACTGCCTGTAATGAAGTGAGATGGGGGTGCAGGAGGAGGAACTGGGAAGAGGTTTCTCCAATGCTAGGACAGACCTAGAGTAGAACTTCAGCTTGCTCTGCTGCTGTATTTTCTCAAACTTTAACAGTTCTTTTGGGGATTAGTTAACAATGAGGTTGGTGAGTCCATTAGTTAGCAATATCTGGAAAGGATTTACCCACATTTCACCTCTGCATATTTACTTGTGGCTTTGATGCAGCCAAAGGCTTGAGCCGATGGTGCTCATTGCCACTGTGAAGGATAGATGTCCTCTGGAGCTGTCAGAAGGTGAAAGTCTGATATTGGGCAGAAGTGTTTTCTACATTGTGTTTTTGCCAAGTCAGTCACTGGGAAACCTATTCTGAGAAAGACTCTGCATTCCTGTTATGAATGAACTCGCCTGTTGCCAAAGTATGACTGGCTGTCTGGTGCTAATCAGTGGTAACAGGATGACCTTTGCAAGTGAATAGAGCAAAAGGCAATTTGTCTTATAGAACTTGTACAACTGTTTTGTTTAATGAAACAACATGATTATAATCTTCCCACAAAGGCACATAAACAATTAGAGTAAATCTTCCTCGCATGTTGCTAGGTGTTTACATAACTCGTCCTTCTTTCTTATCAAGTGATGTGTACAACGCACTCCTGGCTCTGGCAGAACTTGGATCGTGTAAGCTTAATCAAACCTGATAAACAAATGTGTTTCCTATAATGCTGGAACAGCATCAGCACAAGTCAGCACATATTTATTTATGCACCCAAGTTCTGTTTTAAAAAAGACTTCCAGTCACCAGTGTGCTGTATTTAAACAACCAGGAGGAATGCAGAAATGCATACTAAGGGCATAGATACTACTCTCTTGGTGCCTGTTATGTCCTTCACTTACTCCAGACTGCCAGTTTTGTGTTTGAGTTTGTTATTTGAAAGATGATCAAGAGGGCCAGGTTGTTGGTTCTTGTATTTTTGATTTCAAGTTAAAGCTATCACAGGATTATTTGTTTACAAGCATTTGCTTAACATACACCGAAGAAGCCATGTGAAGATTGCTGCTGCCTACCTTGACACTGCCCTGTTGTGTCTGGTCTTGATTCATTGAAATATCATTTCACAGGGACTGAACTGAATGATCAAACTGCTCACATAACCCTAACGTCTGAGTCTTAAAAGTTTTCTTCTTCTCTTTCTTTTTTTTTTTCCTTCCCACTTAATGTGGGAAAACTACAGAACCTACTTTCAGTGCACAGGAAAAAGTGTGTTAATGTGCCAACATCAAGTGAATTCCACGAGTCTTCTATTCATTAAACTCCCAGTGCCTCTGCATGTAATTTATGTCAGTTCAGTTATGTTCCTCCAGGGTGTGCTACTAAAAGAAAAAAGAAACAGGTATTTAGCCAAAAAGAGGTGTTTTTGGCTCCAGAAATCAACTTGCACCTACTGACAAAGGAAACACAGACATGTTTTGCCAAAAAAACAAATAAGCAGGCTTATTTTTTTAAAGCCTGGAGTTAGAAGGTATAACATTTACATTGTTCTTTAGAGAGTCCCTTTTCCTAACACATATGCAAAGCAAACAAATGAAAAAATCCCCTATTTCTCTCCATGATCAGCCTTGTACATACATGACCTTGCTCATAATGTCTAGTGGTGACTTCATGCTTGTAGAGGACTGTTTGGTGATGCATCTGACCCAGACCTTGGGCCTCAATACAGCACTGCAGCTGGGAGTGATTAACTCTGCACCCAGGTTTTGACTTGGGCTCCTGGACAGTGAAGCTGACTATTGGATAGTGGGAGGCAGACCGAGTCCAAAACTCTTTGCCAAATACAGTAATGTTAAACACAAAGAGCTAAATTACTTCTGCTTATGGAAAGTACTGTCACCGTGAGCAAAGCTTTGAGATTCCTGCTCCCTCTCTCCCCATGTTCTGGCCCCCCTCCCCAAAACCAGTGGGGTACTCCTGGGTTTCATTGAAGCCTCAGATTCGGGGACTGGGGAGAGACTGTCAGGCTGATTTGCTGGGAGGCATTAGGTTGCACAGTGCCCTTTGTTAGACTCTCTAAGTTAATTATGCTAATTGGAGCCCTGAGATTCCTCAAACCTGCCATGTTAAATACGTTTGCTTCCTCTTTGGCAGAGCTCGGACCCTGTGTGGTGCAGGAGCAGATGTAGGCTTAGGGAGAGGGGCTGGCCGCTGGTCTGCCTTGTGACGGGGGGCAAGGAGGAGATGTGCTAGAGAGGATCTGAACCCCATTTCTGAGGTCCTGGCTGAATCCGTGTTACTTCCCTCCATAAATTCTGGCAGGCTCTAAAGCCTCATCTAGAAAAGAAAGACAGAGAAACTCTGAAGACAGGCTCTGAGTGGGTGGGAGACTTGATTAATTGCAATGTCAGGCAAGAAGAGAAGGACATATTTTAAAGTAACAGCAAGACCTTTCCACAGAAATAAAGTAATTCTTAAATCTGCTCTGCTATGTGGGCATTAATCTCAAGTCCCTCCTAGAAAGCCAATGGAGGTGATAAGGATTGGCAGGGGGAAAGTGTGGCCGGGATCTGGCCAGCAAGCTTAGAGAGAAGCAGGGCGAAGGAGAGGAACACTTTCCCTTTCTCTGGGGCATCTCATCGGCAGGGATTCGGATAACCCCCTCCTGTTGCCGCAACGTGCCATGCCCGTCCTCTACAGGCTCTGCTATTTATGTCTTGCATGTGCATTCCTCTCATGCCACTGGTACAAATAACACTTTAAAACTAAATCTGTAAGTCAGGGAACTCCTTAGCTCTATTTTTATTGTCTGATTATTCAGAAAAATCATGTAAAAAATAATAACAGTGAGTTCAAATTGTTCAAAATCATCTCTTGAATTAATTTCTTTGAGGGGAAGTCTGATACAGAGTGCAAGGGAAACTATGGTAAAGAATTTAACTGTTGAGGTCAGCGTGCCCCTCCCTTCCCACATGTCCATTCAATAAACAGCTGCTCAAAGGAGGAGGGAGGAAAAAGCTTTCTTACTTTTACTAGTTGTGTCCACAAAAGTCCCATCTCTAATCTCTCACAGGGGAACTAAGAAGTAGCTCTTTGTAATGTTTTGAGATTTATAGAGCTGGAGACAGTGAAAGCATTTACTGTTACTGGGTAGCATCATTTGCAACAATATCTACTCTGAGAAGTTATATGGGTAAATCTCACTGAACACCAAATCCCGTTGCAGTGGAAACAGTATTGAAGAGACAAATACACTATGGGAGGGAAAAATATTTTAATTTCCAGAAACCTTACCCAAACTTGTACAGATAAAGGGGTTAGAGTCTTTTACAGTTTAAATGCCATTTACTGTGCTAAGGTGCCCTGTGTTTGACTTAATTTTCTTCTGACCCTTTTAAGATAAAGCTGGAGATAAAAAAGCATGGTTTGGAGATCACTGGCATCAATGGCAATTGCTTAATTCTTTTCAGTAGGCTTTGGTGTCAAACTTAAATGAAGAGATCTCCTGAGCTGGGGTGCAATCCGTAGCCCATTGAGGCCAGTGGAAGGACAGACACTAAGGTTAATGAATTTTGAACCGGACTCTGAGCACCAGACCAAACCAGACTCCATGAGTGGGTGGAGTTAAGTGCATATGCTCAATCTGGGGGATCAAAGCTTAAAAATATATTCAGAATGAAACCTGCATTTGGTGAAAGTCCAGTCATCATCAGACAAATAACTCCTTAGATTTCAATTGAACTAGTCCCAAATTAATGAAAAGTCTGTTTGGCCAAATATCTGAACAGCAGTCTCTCGTTTAATACCTATTTGTTTAAATACAGGCATCGAACTGACTTTCCAGTTATTAAGATACAGGTTCAGGAGGGGCTTCCCCCTAATCGTGCTGATGATAAGGTATGTACTGTACATGCTGAAGGAAGTGCAGAGAAGTGCTTTCCTTTAGCTGTTAATCAGTTTACCAGTTCTTGCACGGAAAATGCTATGTTCTGGACTGTGATCCTGGCAAATAACCAAAGGGGAAGTGGATTTTCAAATGCTTATTTTATTAATCTTTAAATATCGCCTCGCTAGGGCTTCAAGTGCTGAGTGGTTTATAACACTCAAAATTGTAATCAGGGATAATTTTTAATCCTGTGCATACATTCCCCTACTGTAGCTGAGTGGGGATCTCACATACTATAAAATGAAGAAGAGCTGCCTACCAGACCTGTTCCTACTCTCTGGCACAGCAGCACAAAGGAAATTTCCTGCTAACTCATCAAGCCCTTGAATGATTTGTAAAATACCGTAAGACTCTGAGAGCATTTAAAAGGAGGAGAAAGATACAGAATCGCACGTTCCTGCCCCAGGCACATCAGCCAAGTGGGACCTGATCCAACCACCCCCTGTAGTTAAATGAAGAACTTGACTAATTTTTGGATCAAACCCAGGTGGTGCACTGCCTCGCATTAAGGGCAGCTCCAGTTATCTTGGAGTTCCCTTACTTTGTTTCTGTACAGTTACTTTCTTGAGGGCTGGAGGATTTGCAGACCAACAATATTTGAGTTTTTCATCGCTATCTTCATGTTTCAGGCACATTTTTATAAGGAACTTAGGGCTGCTGCATTATGACATCAAGTTTATTAGGTTGGCACAAGAGATATTTGCGGAGGACTTCGGCTCACCCTCTTTTCAACATTTATTAACTCAGGGGTACAAGGCGTCGACATGATTCACCTATTGACTGTGGCTTCCTTCCAGCAGAGGGAAGCTGGTAGAGGTGATAATTTTTTTAAAATTGCAGAAAGGTCTGAATATAGGTCTGTTTGACCGAGGAAGAAGTGTTGGTGGTAGAGGAATGGGGCTGGCAGCTGGCTGGGTTTGGGGAGATAGGGGAGAATATCACTGCAAATTGAATTATAAGAGGATCTGTGTGATAAAAGGAAGCCTCCTAATGGAGGTTAGTGCTCGTTCCCTGTGAAAAGCCATCAAGGATTGGATGGCTGGCATTTCTAATTCTGTTAAGTGTCAAAATCGATGCCTGATGGGTCTGCAGGAGCCAGGCTATGGGCACGCCTGTGCTGACATACCAATTTGGTACAAGAAAGGGACGAGGAAGGGACTTCCCAGAATAAGAGTGAGATGCCTCTTGAAATTTAATTTGCTTAATAAGGTTTTAAAAGCATTAAAAAAAAATTAAATAACAAAGCCATTTCCACCCACCTCCTAAAATAAACCTTGAGTTTCATTTGCAGTTTTCCACTTGTAAGCGACACATGTAAGCAAAGGGCCTGTTGTTGCAACCCTGGAATGCTCCCAAGCAAATGATGCTTCTTTATTGAAAGCAAATGAAGAAAAAAGAGAATCTGTCAAGGAGAGAGAACGGTTTAATTGGATTAAAACCTATGAGCATGTACAGTAGGGGAAGAGAGAGCTCCTCTATCCCCAATTCCTGTGGAGAAGGCAAGGGGATTACTGGGGGGTGAAGCAAGAGCTGTGCAGCACAGCTCAAGCAGCCATCCAAAGCCTGGAGTTAGCCAGTGCAGGGGCCCCGGAGGAATTGCCGGTTTCTTTTGGGCGGCTGCGGAGTTCTCCCTGGAAAAGGGTGGCTGGCAGTGCTCATTAGAGAGAGTGCGGGTCTCCTCTAGCACTGAATGCAAATTAAGGAGCAATGTTTGTGTTTGTGGTTCATTAGCAGTCAAGTGGTTTGTCCAAAATACATTTCGCTTTTTCTCTAAAGGGACAGCCAGTAGATTCAAGCCTGAGATTTCCTATGCATTTCAAATGACTTACTCCAGCCCTGGTCTTTCATCCCCACACTGTTATTTAAAAGAACCCTGAGTTTTGGATTCCCTTTCATGGGCTCTCAGGGAAGCAGAGACTTTGCAGGAGAAGGTGCCGTTATGCTGTACAGCCAAGGTGGGAAGATGTAGAAAGTCACTTGGTGCCTTGCATCTGGGTTAAAATTTGGATGAAGAGGATCTTTGCAGATTTAAAGTCTTCTTGAAAAGCCACAGCTAATGATGGTCCAGGGTCAAACCGCTCCACCAAAATGTTCCTGAGCTCTCAAGGCTATCTCAGTTCTGGACACGGTAGGTGAAATTTCTGAAGAGCTCAGCATTTTAAGTGGTGTTCTCAGCAGCAGGTCCAGAGCCTTGGAAATGGGGGTCCTGAGTCATTTCTGGAATAACGCTTGGGACACAGGGTGGACCGTGTCAATTTTATATTTCTGAAACTTGGATATTAATGTGGGCTGAAATTCTGAGGCTTGTGATCTGGTGCTGAGTTGGCCCTGAAATGCTGCTGCCCCTCAACCCCCCAGAGCCACCAGAAGGGATGGAAAGTAAAACTCAAATGGGTAATTGCACAGAGAGGCAACGACAGGGAGGCGAGGAAGTTTTGCAGGTTGGGTGGGGGAAGGGGCTATGATTAGAATATGAAGAAGCATTTGGAGCCAAACCAGTAGCAGATTGCGGTACCTTCTTAATTCTGTGAGCCACACATGAATGACCTTTTTGTCTGCCTCCGCCTCCCTGCAGTGGGGGGTTCTCCCCCTTGCCTTCCCCCACCACACACACTCATTGATGATATACATGTGCTAAATAGGATTAACGCTCCCTCATCTGCATGAGTTGTTTGTCTCCCTTACACCACTCAGCCTGGCTTCCCCTCCTCCCCTCCTGCACCCTCCAGCCCCCCAGCTCCTTCTGGAGCTCCATGTGGGCCTTGTGTGGAGTTTAGCTCCCTCATTGTAGGGCAGCTGGTAATGGGAGAGGGGCTGAAAAGCCGGCTGTCAGGCTCAGTGCTCAGGAAGAATAGGCGGACGTCTGCTCCGCAGCTTTGCCTTTGATAGACGAGGATAATCCCTGCTATGAGAAGGCTGAGTCAAATGGAAAGGGAGAGTGAGCCCAGCGCCCTCCCACAGCCCCGAAGCAGCACAAATTGCAAATCCCGGGATTTGAGGGCAGACGGCTCATCCCGCTAAGCACCTTGTGATGAATCCATTTCTTCCTGGAGATGTCTTTTTTTGAGAGGGAGGGAGGGAGGGAGGGAGGGAAGGCGGCGAAGCCAGCTCTCCGGAGGAGAGGTGCCCGTTTGGCAGCCTGAGCAGATCACTGGGAACAACTCTTTTCCCACCAGGAGCCGGGCACAGGGTGCAGGAGGGGAGGACTCTGCCCCCTCCATTCATGCTTTCATCAGGGAGCATTTGGGTTGCAGTTAGGCTGTGAGGGGAAGCTGGGAGACAAACTCCCTCAGCACAGCCAGGATCAGACCTCCCAGGTTTCTTCTCCAGCAGAAGCCGCCCCATGCTTTGAATTGAGAAACCAGTGAGGGGACACGTCTCGGGGTGGGGATCTGGGCTGTGGGGTGGCAGCTGGGAGGGGTGCAAGTCCGAAAGAAGATGCATTCATGTTGGAGGGACTCCTGGACAGCCAGGCTATGAGGGTCATGCTTAAGAACAGGGCAAGGGACAGCCCTAGTGGGGGGGAGTATTGCTGCAGAGGTGGGAGCTGGTTGGTTGAATCTCAGTCCCAGTATGTGAGATGCGGTGGTTTATTGGTATCCCATCAGTTAGGGACTCACCCTAGGAGGCTAAACCCCTGGTTCGAGGTCCCTTTTCAACTCAAGCAGTCTGGAAACTCGGGTTCCTGTTGCTCAAGTGGGTGCCTCACTCCCAGTCAGGCACTGACTGTACCTCACTTTCTGCAAAACGGTTTTGAGAAGTCTTGATTTTGAGGTGTTCATCTGGCAAGAAATGGTGGCTTAAAACTAACTCAGAAAGGAGCATGTAAGTTTTATGGGGCTGGCATTCCCCAGTATGTACCCAGAGGTTTAAGACAATGTTCAGGCAGGATGTTAAACAATTTTATTCAATGATGTTTACAAAAATCCATGGTTTAGGACTTGGACCAAGTGTTACGATGTTGCTTGGTAACACCCATGGCACACTGAGAGAAGATGAGGCAGAGCCAGAACAAGAAACAAGCAAATATAAACCAGTCAGAAGCAAACAGGGCTTTTTAGCTGAACTTGGGATTTCTTTTGCACGATATGTTGAATCCTCTCTGCTTTGCTTATCCACTTTTGGTGCATCCAGTCCTTTAGATGTGTAGAGTTTAGCTCCAGATTAAACACCTTGTTCCCTCACAGTCTCCAATGCTGAATATTTAACTGTACTCACTGAACCTTTCTGAAGCAAAAACTTTAGCTTGATGTTTCCACAAAACAGGTTTCCTGTTACCAGCCAGCCTGGGAGGGCACTGGGAGAAAAGCTGCTCTCCCAGTGTTTTAGGGCTTGCTCTCCCATATGGGATCCGAAAATGGAGCAGCATAATAAGCAAATGGGTGGCATTAACTGAGCAGTTGAGAACCTGGAAGGAACTTTTGTTTCCAATTCAGCTTTCAAAAGAGGAAAAAGGCCAAGGGCTTTCACATTATTTATTCCAACCCATTTTCCCATCCTTACTTGAGGCTCAAACAAAAGTGGCCCATGCCGAGTCTTGCAGATGGATTAGCAATCAAGCATACAGCTGCACATACCTGGCACTCAAGCACTCGTGCTAGCCAGCCTCCTAAGAGCCGATCTCATTTTTACTTTTTGGGTCCTGGAATGTGGGAGTGGGTGGAAGGGCCAGGATGTGAGAAGCCTCCACAGATGTTTTACAAGAAGGAAGTGAATCTACAGTTTAGGCAATCTGATTTACTTGAATTTCCAGATTGTTTTCTTGGAGGGTTTTTCAGTTTTACTGGAATTTCTGATGGAGGTTTGGGCCGTAGCTTATTGTATTAGAATTGATTTTCCTATATCCCTTTATACAGTCTTCCTCTCGTCCTCTTGAGACTGTTCTGGTCATCTGGAAGTGAGGAGCTGACCTTAGTGCATAAGCAATGAGATATATGGCAACTTGCCTCCAACATAAAAGTCTTCCTCGTGTCATGAACATCTTTATCTATATCTTTTAGATATACCTTGGAAGCCTTTCCCTCATTAATTTCAAAATGTCGATCTTCCTTATTCTTAAGGACCTACTCATTAAATACCACCTAACTCCGTGCGTTACCCTGTGATATTAATCCGAGGTAAGAGTCTGCTGGACAGAAAACTCCCTGCCAAAGCAACAGAGAGCTCAAAACATTGACAGCAGTTCAGGTAAAATTCATAGGCTTGTTACAACTGCGAGCTTAACTCTGTTGAAAGGCTTGCATGTGAAACCTGGCTGATAGAGGGCTTGAAACCACACACACTGCATATGGTTCCACCTAGTAGAGACACGGAGTATGGAGAGGCTGCCAGAGTGGAGTGAGATTTCAGCTGAGATTTGGGCTTTGTTCAAATCCAGAAACTTCAAAATGCAGATTCAGGGAACAAGAAACACAGTAAGTTGGAAACAAAAGGCAATGGGCTGGATTTGCCCAGAGGAATGCAATGTTGAGAGGGGCACTGGGGCTTCACTGGAAGGGGTTTTCTGCTGGCTTTAGAAATGCCCAGCCCAACAGAAATGCTTTGCCACAGGCCATACTGAGCAAAGACCTTCCTCCGCTGGATCTGAAACAGTAGGATTGTATCAAGGTGTACAAGGTGCCCTCTGTGTAGCCAAATCCCTGTCTTTGTCCATGTGCTTTGACCAGAGGTCAACAAAATGTTTCAGGAAAGATGCTGCATGCCTGTATGCACACACCAGGTTGTAAAAATCTGTGAAACTCTTTCATAGAAAACTAATGGGCAGGCCTCGCTGTAATGCAAAGCAGCCTGTGTTCTGTTTGCACTTGGAAAGCTTGGAAAAAGGAGTGAGGTCTGCGTTGGCGTGGGGGAAAATCTTGAATCCTCACAGCCAGCAGTGCTGGCAGCCGGAGATGATCATTGTCAATAATACGCAGGAAGATTGTGCTCCATTGTTGCGGTTCATTATTAAATTACATAATTTTCATTTTTTCCATCCTTAAGCTTTACCACTTAAAATGGTTTGTCCTGTGCAATCAAATGTGATTCTTGAGCCTCAGCTTAAAAACTCAGTAACAATGAGCATTCTCTGGAATGGAAAAATAGAAAGAAAATAAAGGGACTATATAGTAACTTGCTTAAATATATGTGTAGAATCTAACTGAGAGCCTGATACAAAAACACGGAATGAACTGCATCCAGACCACCGCTTTGAAGGCACAGATACAACATCTTGGTGCTACGGTCAGCCTGATCTCCTTATCCCTGGGAGAAATACCTGTGGCGTGGAGGGGGCCATCAGACAAGATAATGTTCTCAGGGTCCTTACTAGCTCTCTGATGAGAAATTTTATAGCAGTTTAAGCTCCCTGGTATAGTGTTTGAAATGGAATTCAAGTTTTGACTTGGTGATCCCCGTGCCTCAGCTGGAGATAGGTAACATTTAAAGTTAAGTTTGTGCAATTGCTTGTAATGATGTCAGTAAAGCCAGGATGTGGATACTCAAACATTATGAGCTCAAAACTGATAGAATGGCTTCATTCATATGATTGCTTTTCATAACACACCAGGCAGCCGTGGGGGGACTGAGCTGAGTCCTAGAGAGTAGGAAAGAATCTGAACTGATGGGTAATAGCTTTAAGATTCTAGACCTGGTTACCATACTCCACCAAGAATTAGTGGCTAATGGCTCCATGCAAGTGCCTGGATACTTTTTTTTTAAATTTTCCATTTTTTCTTCCCCTCCATGCCAGCGGTGCTCTGTATGACAAATTCAAGTGTGCTGCGAAATGTTACTGCTATTCATTGCCCTGAGATTTCAACTAACCATCAGCCTCTTGCTGTATTCAATGCCTTTGGATGTTCTTCTTTTTGGATCCAGTTTGTGCTGGTTTTAATTTGGGGATTTAAATCCAACATCACGCCCTTCTCGCCCACTACTAATGATAGATCTTCTAGTGTCTGAGTTTGGATTTCCAGCCAGGGTCCGTTTCTAATTGTGGAAAATAGTGTGTTGTCTGTTTGGTAGATATTGGGAAAAATAGACTCTGATTGCTTATTTTCAGCCCCTTAGTGGTTACCCTTACATGGTATGTTCCTTCTTTTGTCCAGCTGGAACGGAAGGTGTTTAGATGAGCTCCTGTTTAAAGATTAAATACACATCCCCACAAGCTATGTGGGAAGAGCGTAGAGCAGATATCCCACTGTGGTTGCTGGCTGCTGGTGTCCCTCTGGAAGAATTGCCTTTTTGCCCTGCTGTTCTAGTGGGCTGAGGCCTGAGCTGCAACCTGCCTTTTTCTGGAACTTTTACTTGCCAGAGCCTGGTCTGTGCTGGGCATCGGGAATTGCATGGATTGCCTCCTTCCAGGCCAAGTCAGAACTGGTGAAAAATAGCAATGGTGCATTAAAACCAAAATTGAAACAAAGCAATCTTTTTTTGAGGTGCTCTGGATGAATGTTTTTCTGTCAGCTAGAGATGACAGGAGTTTGTGAGTTCTCCCAAAAGCCACATCAGGGCTTTTATGAGTTTGGGGGTTTTGTTTTCTCTTTTCTGGGCAGGGAGACTGACCGGAACCCAAATACCCTAAGTGGAGAAAGGAAGTGACAGAGTGAGCCCACACACACTGAAAGGGGAAAGCAGGGGCAGGATTTCGGCAGACCAAGCCGCCGAGTCGCAGGGATCTACTTAAGAACTAGTGATTCATGCTGGAAAAGTTGTTCCACTTTTTCTGTCTTTCTTCCCCCTCCTGCCTCTTTGTTTGGTTTTGTTGCATTGCTCCTGGGATGTTCAGAGTGACAATAAGGCAATTGTTCCTTCATGAACAGGGCTCAAGGAAACAGCGCAGAAAAAATGACATGGCAAGAAAATATGACAAATATTCTGTACTTCTGTGAGGAATACTGCCACTTCCTCAGTATGTATTCCTGAGAAGAAAAATATCCATCAAGATATTGATTTTAAAGAGGGTGTTGCCATTTGTGTTTCTCCTCTTGCTGAAAATATAAAGCTCGGATCTCTCCGTTGCCTGCCCTGTAAGGAGAACACGCACCTAATATCAATTACATTTTTAATCTCTAAGACCCAGTCTCCAAATGTGTTTGTGTCTGTGTATACACACAAACTGTTTTCCCTTTGTCTTCCTATCCAAAATGCAAAAGCATCTCAGATGTTGTGATTCCTCCAGGTTTTTCCCCCGTGGGAGGATGGAAACATGTAACATAATCTTCTAGCTGCCTACTGCCTGTCTCTGAAATTAGCATTTCAGTGACTGAAAGGTAGTTAGTTTCCACACAAAAAAAAGGAGAGAAAGAAAGAAACGGAGGGTTAGTACAAGGCTGACACTAATAGTAATAGAGGATGAGGGAGAGAGTACAGGACATGTTGGATTACTAAATGAAAACTGTGATTTTACCAGACGTGCCAACAGAACAATGAAAGGGGCTTTTACAGAATAAACTAACTCTTTGAGTTTCTGTAATTAGCCACCTCAGGAAAGAAAAGCCTCACAGGGCATTTTAGCACAGAGTTAAAGGAAGGCTCTTTTACTACCCTAAATCTGGGGTTTTTAAAGTATTTTAGGTTTTATTTCTGGGATATTCTCCAGATGAGCAAGGGCAGAGTAGGTGCTATTGGATACAAAACTGAGAAACAATGCAGATGCTCTGATCTCATGTTAATTAATGGAGTCTGTTGTTTATGGCTGTCATGCCAACAAATCACTCCTTGTGCAAAAATTAATCATGACTCTTGTGTGGGGCTGCGGGGCTAGGCGGCTTGGCTTCACCAGCAAACGCTCAAGTTGAAGTACTCACCTTCTGAGAGGGGTAGCAAGGGCTGGAGCTGGGATTTGGCATTTGGCTTTGCTAGGCTCAGCTCAGAAAGGCAGGAGTTGGAGGGGCACTAAAGAAAAAAAGTCTAAAGAAAACTTTTGTCCTTTCTCTTTCTCCTTCTTTCCCAAAAGACTGCATATTTTCCTCTCGCTGAAGATGCTTCTGTCCTAAATCAGCAACATGAGGCTTCCAGCCTTCTGCTTTCTACTATTAGAAAACTCATGTCTCTTGCTGTCAGGTATTGGAGAGGGAATATGGTGGAAATCTTGGTCTAGGCTTTTTCTTCCCAGCTGAACTCTGTCTCCCCCCTAGTCAAGGGGAAAGATATGCTCTGTTCTGTTTCTCTAAGCAGAAATCCTCAGGGAGCTGCCTATGGAGGTCAGAGGGACGTCCCCAGTGGGTGCCAGTGTCCCTCAAGAAGCTTCGCAGATGATTGGCATTGCTGGGCGCCAGTGGTGTCTCGTTAGACATGGAGCAGTTATGGAGTGTGAACATCCAAGCAACACATCAGGGATGGACTTGAGCAGTCATACCTGAAAGAGACTTAGTCAGTGGAATAAGGGCAGATGCAGAGGTGGGAAGTCCCTGGGATTTTTGTTTTATTTGTTTCCAGCTTTTTATTTAAAAAATCCTGAAAAAAACTCCAAGAAACCCTGAGCCAAATCCATAGCCAAAAGAGGGTTGTGGGGGGAGGGACCATATTTTTGAAATCCCACAAAAAATGTTGATGACGTTGAGGGAGGGAAAAAGCCCCAAACTCTTTTCCTCAGCACTCATTAATTAGCTGCCTTTAAGATCAGGACTTGCGCAATCCACCAGCAGATTTTAGACACTCCACAAAATAAAATGTCATGGTAGGGATAGACAAACAGGGTAATGTTTCTACTCTTGGATGTTCCAGTTCCATCTGGGTTCGGATATGGGTAGCAATACTGGGACATGCTGGCTCCTGCTGCACTCTGCTGATGACTGGTTCAGTCAGACTGAGAGCTTGTTCTGCAATAGATGGAGTACAAGCTTGTAAGTATTTTAAGAAGTGAATTAGAACAGTAATAAACTGCCCTGAACTTCAAAATATGCAGAAGATAGGCCTGCTTGCAAATTTCTTAGATAGACTTACTGCTCTGCTCACGAAGCTCTTGCCCAGTTGAGGCTGATCCTCGTGTGTCTGGAGTTTCCCCAGCGCTGTCCATGACCCAGGACGTGGGCTGGGGGTGGGGGTCACAGACACTGCAGTATGTGTCCAAAAAAAATAACCTGGCATGGGAGGTGGGGAAGGAAAAAACAAAATCTCTCCTAATTTTTGTAGGAATGGAATGGTTTCTGACCTGTGGTGGAGAAACAGTGAGTTTGGCAATCCCCATTTGGAGTGGAGTGCTTTCATTTGGTTTCACCGCCATATGATCACGGCTTACTGTGAAGCCTAAAACAGATGTTGGCCCCTGTTCTGGTGTCTAACATCAGGCTGGATAACAGCCTGACGTTACCCAGTGTGGGACTGCACAACACAGCATGTTTTACCCCTGCTGGGATGGTGGCTTACCAGATGGCCAACAGGAACAAGTTGGGGATCGTTTCAGACCGTCTGAGCTCCCATTGCGGAGGGAGCTGGCATCTGGTAGCACTACAGAGTGGGTGAACCAAATTCCTCGCTGTCCCCTTGGCCTTGAATGCTGCATGGTAGCCTGCTTATCCTGTTGTAGGCACCCTCCTCTGTGCTTTGAATTAGCAGTGCTAAACTCATGGTTACCCATTAATAATCTATGTCTCTTTTTTCTGTTGTTTTGAGGAGGCCCTGCCACGTCTCCACCTTTGCTGGAGGGTTCCCATCCTCAGTCAGAGTGGCTGGCTGTTGTTGGGGGAGTTTCATGGGAGGGAAGAGTAGGAACAATATTTATGTGTTTTTTTCATGTATTTTTTTTAAATTTATTTTTATGAGTCTTTTTCCTAGCTGATTTTTAAACTTAATCACTGGAGCATTCCCAAGGAAAAATTAACAGCCTCTGCTGGTGAGCTTCCCTATTTTAAATCAGCTAGGGGCTCTGCTGGCTGTGGACATTTGGCCTCCGTCGGCAGCTGGAGGCTCAGGTGGGTGCAGGAGAAGTTCATCATACTCTGCACAAGGCAAACCTCGGCACAGAGGTGGGACAGCCCAAGGGAGAGGCTGAGGGCAGAGCCCCTGGGGGTGGTTCATGTGCTTTCCTGCAGACAGTGTCCTCTGGGGTAGGAAAAGTGGCTACTGGGCACCTAGCACAGGTAGCAGCAGCCACTGCGCTGAGTTCCTACAGCCAGTTGAAAGGGAAACAGTATTATTTACCTCTAGAAACTTAGGAAGAAATTTTGGGGTAAAGTAGCTTTTTGAAGACTTAAAGTAACACTTCACTTGTCCCACCAAAGGATTTAAAAGTAATTTCTGGTTTAGTGCTCGAATACTGTATTTAAGCAATGGACGGTGCGTTTACAGGTAGGTGTCTTGTAGGTGGATGGTGCTGTTTGTTAAGCTGTAGCCCAGGCGGCGTGGCAAGCAGCCAGGCTCAAAAGCCATGGGGGCACAGTGCGGGGTTTGAACTCTGGTCATGGTAGATAAGCAGTCCTTTGCTTACAGAGATTCCTTCATCTTAGCAGGACCACGACTCAGATGCCTGATTTGAGGTACCTGTTTTGGAGGTGGGTGGACCAGCTGCAAGATTTGCAGCTTTCACCAGTGGCCCAGACCCAAAATGAAACTGAAACTCTGGAGGACAGTTTTTAGCCTTTCTTGCCACAATTAAAAATGTTGTGTTTAATATTAAATGCACATTCGGTTTTAATCCAGAAGCCTGGCTTTCTGTTCTCAAATAACGCATTTGTAATGGGTTCTTCATCCAAGCAGGGGAAAGAAATGCTTGGTCCTGGAAGCCGGCTCCATAAAGGAACACAAAGAGTACCTTTCTGAATAGCACTCAAGTGTGAAAGGAAACATGCAATTGCTGGAGAAATGGATTCATTTGTACTAAGTGAAGGGAAAAACAAAAAGAAAAAAAAAAAAAAAGAAAAAGCTTTTCAAAAGGAGATCTGTGACTGAAGCTCTCCAGAACTGTTTAACCTGTTGGGGATATTTAGCAGATGAATTCTGACCCACGTTCTCCACTTTGCTATACCCTGTAACAGAGCGATGCAGCATCTGCCGCTTGTGTTCCTCTCCAGACACGCTCACAATGCCGGAGGAAACGGGGGAGAAAATTATGCAAATTGCTCTGAGCAGATTACTTTGACCAGCTGCTCTTCTTCCTCCTCAATCAAAGGTCTGCCTGGGAAAGCCAATCTAGATTATATATGTCAGTCGCATACTCTGAGGCTGAGCCACTGCCGCTTGGTTTCTTTCTCCCCAAACAGGGACGTTTCTTACAGCGAGGTAAAATGTGAAGTGCTGGGGATATGAATTGCTCAAAAGAGGGCACGAGGGGATGGGAATTCCTTTTGCTTTTTGTGCGGTAGCACCTTGCCAGGTCCCCTGCTTTTTTTTCAGGGCTATTCCCAGAGAAAGCGGTTCATCTCTATGTTAGCAATTATTGAGTTTTATTATTAAGCATGATGAAATGTGGCAGAGAGGGAAAAAAAAAGAGCAAGAAGGCTCCCTACACAGCATGTTCGAAGCATGGCCTTAGGTGGTGTTATTAAGCGCATGGGCTGAAAGCTGAGTAGCTTTACCCTATGCAGCCAGGGGTGTTGCTGGCTCTTCTTTTTTTTTTGTTGCTCTTGCAAAGTGAATTCTATTCATGAACACAAACCGGAGGCCAAGCTGCTGACGCGTGTTTCGCAAACCTGCCAGACGTGGCCCTGACAGCCCGAGAGCTCCAGCCACGCTCTGGGCTGGAGTTCCTCTCCCTCCCTGCCCTCTCCTGCCACACGCTGCCCACCCTGTGCCTTTAACAACCTGCAGAGTCCAGAAGAGACTCCACAGCTTCATAAATGATTAATATATTCTTCATTTAAAAAAGAAAAAAAGAAAAAAGAACGCTGCTGTACCAGAGAGCACCTAACCCTGGCAGAAAAGAATACAGTCCTGTCACAATCTTGTGGCAAGCCAGATTTCACTGCATTAAATCACCATTAAGCTTTTCCATAAGTTTGATGGAAACTTCACGTTTTTTATCCCATATACAAATCAAAGAAAGTCCGTGTTAGCGTGTGATAAAACACACAGACATAAATACGTGAGCCGGCCGTCGCGGCAGGTCTGTTGGGAAGCATCCTCCAGAGGGGGCAGTTCCAGTGGGAGAGCCCTCGTCGAGGTTTGGAGAGATAATTCATTCTCTTGCCCTGCTTTATTTCTTACTGGTCCTATCCCATAGATTTTTTTCCCAGCGGATGCTGGAATTGCTGAAGATTTTAGCGTTTCAATATACATCCCCTCCCCTGAATTGCTAATTCGATTCAGCACGCCACTTCAGCAGGTACTGAAGAGCTTCACCAAGCAGGCACGCACCGAGGCTTGGAGCTGCTTTGGTGCGCTGCGGTCTTGGAGCGTGAGGTTTAGGGGTCTGGCTCACTTTTTTCTGTTTTTCTCTCTTCTGTGTTCGCCCAGTTAATATGAGAGTGGATGTGATCAGTGTAAAAAACAGTTAGTCAAGCAAGCATATTTTAATGGGTGGGCCAAAGAATTCCGACAAAACTGTGTGAGTTGAGCTACTCAAGGCAGTCAGGACAAAGGTGCAGACCTCTCCCTGCTTTCCCCCATCACCATGCCAATGGTGAAGACGACGTTTTAAAAATTGGAATCAGCCGAAATTATTTCAGTTTTCGAATCATGGGGTGTGAAAAATAGGCAAAATAGGTTAATGCAACTGAATACAGAATTCTTGTTTTGTCTGCTGGTCTTCAGGTGTTTTTTTTATAAGAGGTATCTTAATATTTTTCCAGAGTTTAAAACCATGATTTGATTTTAGCAGAAGAAGTGTTTTGGCATCATCCAATAAAATTATAATTTATTATTATGTATTTCTGTCTATCAAGGTCGTAGCATTCTTTACAGACAATGTTTATAAAAAGAAACAGTGACAAAGAAAATCCACTGTAAGTTTGCCCTGTTATTTCTGGGTTGCCCGTGGTGCTTGCCTCGATGGCATGCAGAGTGTGTGCTGAAAACAGAGGAGTCTACGAGACTAGCTGCTTCGTCTGATTTCTGTTTGCTGCTAGAGAAGTCTGAGCAGCCCCCGTTCAGGGAAAAGCTACAATTATAGCTGTGATCTTGGCACCAGAGTTCATCTGCTTTTCGGGAGAAGTTTGCAGAGGTTTGGAAGCTAATGAGCTGCAGCTAAAGCAGGGGGAGCTCTGCAGCTACTTCTTTCAGGGGGCTTAAGTTCCTCCGCGCGTTGTGTTATTCAGCTTTTCTGTCTTGCTCTGGGCTCACATAGTGCATATTCTTGCTTTATTTCTCCAAGCCTTGGCTCTATTCTGTTTTATCAGGACTGTCTTGTACGAAGAATTGCTGCAGTGTATTGACGGAATGAAAGTTACCAGTAAAAAAAACCCAACAAAACCTAACCTTTGAGATATGATGAATTAGATGCAATTTCAGTGGTAAAAATGGTATCTCGTAGCTGTCTATTAACTACACTCTGGTGAATACATTTTCATGCAAG
>Ga0181612_173533_pt1 | contig 21260 bp, 7 predicted proteins | sample HoacroProtozoa21_FD_119630 | JGI IMG/M metagenome (GOLD analysis project Ga0181612, IMG submission 119630) | Hoatzin crop microbial communities from Cojedes, Venezuel. Combined Assembly of Gp0051906, Gp0051904, Gp0051908
ATATTTCAGTAGGCATTGGCCCAAGAGGTTAAGATCCTAAAAACAGTGTGCAAAAATAATTCTCGCTTCAGTTAAACTCTTCTACTAATTGCTTGAAGTCGTTATAAAGTTGTTTAATCTTCCAGTGAATATATGAGTAAAACTTTCATTTTGACTATAAAGTACATTACATAAACTACAATTTGAATCTGAAGTTTTTGTTACATTTCTAACAGAAGTCTTTTCTTATGGCAAAAAAGGTAGCAAAAGCAATTTCCCTTGAGAGTAGAGTATGCTAAAATAATGGCCATAATGTGCCATTTGTTTCCTCAGAGCAGCTGCGGTTTTACTTTCAATTTTACAGTTATCTTTACATCATTCTTGGTTACTCATTTTACCTTTGCTGTCATCACGCTGAGAATAAAGAATCCAAGGCCATGTTCACAGTGTTGAAAGAGACAAGAAAATGCAGACTGTTCTGTATAAAAATTTTGAAAGTGTTGTCAAATTTCTGACATGAGTCAGAGCTTTGAAGCTAGGAAATAAAAAAAAAATTTCTTCTAGCCAAGATCTTAAGTAAGCATATCCTCAGATGTTTATCCTTTCATTTCAGGATGGTTGTATAAAATGATTGAAAGTAAAATGTTAACCATTGCTGGCATAGGGTTTTCTTTATCAACATTCAGTAAAATTATTAACTTTTTTGGTTGCCCTTTCCCCCCCCCTTCATAAATAGGACAGATAGGGTTGGTTCAAAGTTGTAAAGAGGAGATGAGAAGAATAGTAAGGTAAAAACAGAACATTATTAAGCTCATTCAAAACAGTGTCTTTCTTTCCAAACATGAGAAAGTTCTGAAGTTTTTGAAGATCTAGGTTGAGGGTGAAGCAGTATTATCATGTTTCTAGCTCTAGTGGTGGACTGAATTATCTACTCTTAACATTTTAAAATAATTCTCTGAAAGAAATTCATTTTCATGTATTAATAAAAACCTTTTCAAAAGACAGGCAATTTCCTTTAAAAGCCTGTTCTGTAGTTATTGGTATATGGGTTTTCTTGATTTTAGTTTAGGAAAGAAAATAGATGTAGAATCCTTCCCAGAGATAAGTATTAAGAATTTTAACTCAGAGAAGCGCCTAAAAAACATTTAACGTGAGGTTTACTATCCCTTAAGCAATTGAAATAAAAACTTTCCAATTTACCTATCATTCATTGAAAATAAGTTTGTACATATTCAGTTTCAATTAATAGCACCTTTGTATTTAAAAAAATCCTTTGATAATAGGACATATGATAAATTGGCAACAGAGTGGTTTTCATGTTAATGACAGAATTGCCAGAGCATTCTGTAAGTGCTCAGGATAGTTTCCCTGAAGAACTCTCTAATATGCAAAGAAGTTCTCCAAGAAAGAAGATAAGGAGGATAATATAATTGTTTGGAACATAGCCAGTAGGTAAGAGTTAAGATTTCCACTCCTGAAAACTTTAGTGGAATTAACTTCACTGATTATTCATAAAGCAAGTAAACTTGAGTAAGTTTGAGGCTGTTGTTGAAATCTTCCAAAAGCAGATGTCTTCTGCTAAAGTCACTCAGAAGTTCAGACAGTATACCTGATAAAGTGTTTTGCCAACTTTGATATTTAAGAAGGTCTGAAAATTAATGTAGTTTGTTCTGCGAGTGTAGAAGATTGTTAAATTTAGTGTGAGCATCTAATTACATTTAAGAAGACAAGAAACCTATCTATCTTAACACTAACCTCTAATCAAATACCGAACTAAAGATTCAGGCAATGTACTGTGAATGATACTGTTAGTTTAGCACATCTGGTAAAGCCATAATGTTGCAAGTGTTGGGCAATTTTTCCCATCCTGTTAAGATGAAATTTACAACCAATTTAATGTTTTTTCCTTTAAATTCTTTATCAGAGATGGACCACTTGGATACTAGCTTTGTTGGTCCATTAGTTCTGTATTGTCCATCAACTGCTGTTGTAGGTATTGGTCCCAAGTATTTAATATCAGTTTTGGTTTTAAATAGAAAATTATTTTCTGAAGATTTTTGTTTATTTTTTCTTCCTTTCGATTAAAACTGAGACCTTGAACTACTGTGGAGGAGGAGTTCAGGAACATGTGATTGTTCCTTAAAAAAAAAATAAGCAAAACCCAACCAACCAATAAAAAGACTCGTCCAGATAGGGTAAAATGCTGTATTATGGTGATCCTTGATGGAAGGAGATTAAGTAATTACTATGCAGTCAATATGAAAAGCTCATGTACTGGAATTTCACTGTGTATTCTTAGCACAAATGAAATTAACATGTCACATTATGAAGAAATGGCTGAGGAACGTGGAAAAAAAAATGCAACTCGGCTGTCAATATTATATTTCCTCAAAGAAGGCAATGAATAGTTAGATGTAGAATGAATACTTGCTTTGTAAGTGAGAATGTACTATAGGTTTGTTTTGAGTAACTAGGGAAGAATTGGGGAACGTGGGAAAGGACAATCTCTGTGTGACACTGTCCTAAGCTCCCAGTCAAAGCAGTTACAAAATCACTCGTTGCCAGCAGAATGACTCTGCTGCATTCTGTTTTTCTAGATAATCTTTTTGCAGGCAGAGTTGAGCTCTTCCAACTTCATGTGCTGAGGACAAATTACTTCAATAAAAATCCTATTAAAGCTCAAGAAAGTTATCTCCAAGATTCTGACACATTTGTGTGGATGAGTGAATACATGTAATCTGGTAATCCCTGCTCTAATTGGCAAAAGTAGAGTTTTAGGAGTCTTCATTTTGGCCCAGATTAGTTAAATGCTGACAATTACATTTAACAGACCAATAGTGTTCTTCACAGCTGAAAATAGCTGCTATCTTACATTAATTTAAGTCACTGCATGAGTGTTTTCCTCAGAGCTGGTGGCTAGCAGAAGGTGTTTCCCTTGGTGTTTTACCTTTATCCCTGAAGTACAGGTACTTTCTGTTTTAAGTAGAATCATGTGTTGATTAAAATATTTGCAATATCTCTCTGTCATAGAATGATCACTCCCTTATGATCACTTCCATATGTTCTTTCTCTTGTAGTACCCAACAAGTTCAACAAAGTGCTGCGCCACAAAGCGTGATTACGTTTGGTGCATTACTGCCTCCTTACCTCCCTTCTCTTCCCTTTCTGAGATGGGGAACAGCAGTACTCAGCCCTGTGGTCAACTCAGAAATAACACACTGAAGTCCAGAATCCACAAGTTCTCCCCTTTGACCTGAAATGCTGGCACCTGAATACAAATAAGTTAATATAACAAGGAAGACACACCAGAATGTTAACATTTTGGTGACTGCTGACATTTTCTTTCTGATGGATGTCGTACTTCACCTTACTATAGATTATGCTACCAATATCTGTAAATGGAAGAAGAAGGAAAAAAAACACAATAAAAAAAACAACAAGTAAACACAAGATTTGTTTACTGAAACAAGTACCTGAATACTGGTGGTGCATTTTGCTGTGGCAGTATCCTTACAGATGACTTAATTAACTTTTTTAGGATGCTACTTGTTGGAAGCAAGTGGAGCAATGCATTTTTTTAAGAGTAAGTTATAATTAAGTGCTACTGTTATGTAGGATCTATGGCACAAAGTACATCAAACTAGTCAGATGATTGGATTTTTCTTGCACATGATGCCATTTTACTAGCTCTGAGTACGTTTTGAGAAAGAGATTGAGTAATGAAAACAAGGATGTCATTTATGTGAAAACTGAAGGGAAAAAAAATGGTAGGGAAATAAATCTTGTTAATTCTGTTTCACCAACAAAAGCATTGGAGAGGAAAACCTGAGGTGACTACAGCATTAGATGTTAAGAAGTATAATCCAAAGATCGCTGTCATTCATGGTAGTTAGTTAGTGACTACTGTGCAGTTTCATCCAATCTCAGATTGTGAGCTTCTTCACCCCGCCCCGCCCCCCTGCAAGGTTTTTTAATGTTTACAAATTTATTTACAACTTTCAATTTGTTGGGGTTTTTTTAATTGCTTGTACCCTGTGTTTATACATGCTTTATACATTAGTCATGATAGAGTGATCACAAGAAGTTAACACATCATAGGAAGACATTCAGAGTTGCTGGGTCTGGCACTCTCTAGAGTAAATGTGCTCACAGCGGAGGTTGTCGTGAAGCAAGAAGTTAGGCATTTCTTTTACATTGATCAGTAAGGAGAGTGCTGTTCTTTCTACCCTCTAACGAAAGAACTGCTAAAGAAATGTTGGGGGGGAGAAATAAAATTCTAAATTAATTATGTCTTAAGAGCATATTACATACATATAATGAGCTATCTAATCTCAGATGCGTAGTACTGTTATGTTTTAGAACATAATAGAATATCTCAATAGTCTAATAGAATATTTAAAAATAAATAGTATTTAATAATTTAATAGACCTATTTTCACTGAAATATAAGTGTAATACATTTCCTGTGCAAGCCTAATCATTAAGACTTTCTAGTTGTGTAATTCCTTAGTAAGTACACCTGTGCCTGTGTACTTTAATTTCTGAAGCAAAACATATCATCTATATGCCATGTGTCTGATCTTTTTCTTGTGAAAGTCAACATGACAGTGTCACATTTATGTTTTGAAGAAATATTGATACAGTTTCACAAGACTAAAGATGAGAGGAAACATATTATTTGGAAAATAAGGGTCTAAAAAGTGCAAAATCTGTGTATGATGATTACAGCATTTCCTGATATTTACGCATTTTGAATTTTTTAAGTCAAATGTTAAAATCAGTCCACTATCAATATTTGTTTTAGTATTCTCTGAGGTCAATAAAAAGATGTTCATGGACTTTGCTGAGTTACCTACTAAACATAATTCCTTGACAAAATTCCATTTTTTAAAATAGTGATGAAGATCTTAATTTTGGAAAGAATTGAGTTGAAGTTTTTAGTAAATCAAATTTGATACTAAAATAAGTCTTCAAATTGAAAGCTTATGTCACCCTAGAAGTAATCTTTGCACATTTCTGAAACCATGTACTTTACTAAGGTTCCTAAGTAGAGGCTAATAGCTAACTTTCAGATGCTTGCTTCTGGAGGAAAAAAAAAAAAAAAAAAAAAGAGGGGATGGGAATGAACACAAAGGTTTATGTACTTTTATATATTTTTATGTCTGTATCTGTAGGTCATTACATTGTTTCTATTTTCAAGTGCTGTTTATACAATTTCTCTTTTAAATTAAAATACTTAAGGGTAAGCTACCTCTCTATTACATCATTTACTTTGTAGAGTTAAGGTGTATGGTATTACATGAAACTGTACAGTTAGCACTTGCTGCTTTTCAGCATTGGCAGCAGACATCACAGGGCAATTGTCTCCTTATTGCATTTGATCAACGCAGTAATGTTAGTGTTAACCTGTACGTTGAAAAGTGCAGCACAGAGCCTCTAAAGTAACTTATTAAAAGAGAAATACAAAGTTCCTCAGACCTTAAATTTTCTATTCTAAGACAAAAGCAGGTGAATTGGCTTTTAAGATAATCACAGCTGTTTGAAATTTATTGTTGAACTGTAATACCTATCATTTTTATCTCCATCTTTGGTGCTAAATTAATTAATTATAAGTCTTTAAGCATTTATTTATACAAAAGAATATGTCAGGTATTCGATCTCTAAATAAGGTGCAAACAAGCTGAGATATTTCACAGATTCCAATAAATTCTTATCATCTGGTTTGTTGCTTACTACTTTTAAACGTTTTGAGGGAAATTTGTTCTAACCCTGAAAAAAGAGTTCAGTTTGCCAAATTTGTTCTCAAACTGTTATCTTCTGATATTGAACATATACTTCTGTGAAGGGATTGAATAGTTATAAAGTAGGTTGAAAAGCCTTAAGCTGAGAAAGGAAAAGTAATGAACAAACAGTTTGCGAATTTAAAAAAAAAACAAATAAACCATTGTAAGTGTAAATGTCATTAAAACAATGCACTCATTTTCTGAGTAAAAGTTGCCAATTTTCTAGGGGATAAACTCAAGTCTGTTGAAAATTAAGGTAGTACGCTTCAGACCCTTTGAAGTCAAATGTGGCATTGTAAGGTAAATATGAGATGCAATTTTCCCAGTGAAAAGATCTCAACTAAAATAAATTCTCTATCTTTTTCCTTGTTTATAGATATCTGTGAAAGAAATAACGTTTTTTATTGATTTCAGTCATTGAAAATATCACCATCTGACCCATACTAGAAAAGAGGTATTAAAGATCAATGAGGGGAAAAAAAAATCGAAGGCGCTGATGGGTGTGCCAGCAGTTAAAGTAGCCAGACTTTGTGTCTCTGGTTTTGTTTTGCAAGTTTTTTTCTGCATCCTGCTTTGATGTCGATATGCACTGAAATTGATACTAATATTGACATTGCCTTGTACAAAATTAATATATTTAACATGACTACTTAATGATAATTCAAGGTTCAGGATTACCTGATAAATGAAGTCCTACGGAGTATTCAATATGCAAGTAGAGATTTCTTATAGTCAGATTTGCTTTGTTTTTTTGAAAAAAACAAATAAGCTATTTTTTCTTTGTTTTTGTCAGCTGGATATTGGCAGTTGGCAGTCACTGTGCGAAAAAAACTTTACCAATATGGATCCAAAAAACAACAGAGGCCTTTTGGAAGATTTCTGGTGTTTAAATAACCTCCAAGGTTTCGTAATACTTCTGAGGGCTGTATTTAAGGATGACTGTCAAAATGTTTACTACTGTCTTTACCAACATGTGTGAAAATACAGTATTTAACTAAAGAACCTGAGATTGCCCAGAATTTCACCACCAGGTAGTATCCATTTGCATACTTAAAGATATCCCTGGTATGTGGAGCTCCTTACTTTGTTGTGTTGATGAGTAAATGCAACATTATTGCACCCCTTTATTAAGATATAATGCAACTTTGCACCCTGAATTTGGCAAATATGTTTGCTTGTGCCAAAATTATTTTTAAGAGGAAATGTCTGTTGTGCTTAATATTATTTTACCATCTCAGGCAGATTGTGCGGAAGAGCAGTGAGGTGTGTGAGAAGGTAGGAGGAAGAAAAATAGCAATACTCCCGTTTACTAAAGGGAACTGCCTTGGCAACATTAGTGAATAAATACCTTCTTGTGCTAGTTCTCCTGCTTGAACTCCAAAATGAAATTTCTTTCATTTCACCTCGGACAGACTATTCATTTAACATGAAGAACAGCTTTAAGCGTGGCTTGAGATGTGTTTTATCATCGAGAAATAGCCGAGAGGACACATGTAAATGATATACGTTGTACTGATTTTTTATACGCTGGACATGAAGCAAATGCACAACATGCTGAGATCAAATGTGTACGTGGCAAAAGAAAGAAAATAAAGCAAACTATTCAGTTTTTCAGTAATACACACTACTATTAAGTTTGCTTATGTATGTGACCCTGAGTCTTTAAGGGAATTTTTACTCATGTGGTACTAGAAGAGATGCAAGGACATTGTATGGATACTGGAAAAATAATGAGATAACAGTAATTGCGGTTTTGTCTTAGCCCCCGTTACATGCTGCATTTTTTGTGTATTTTATATTTTCTTCTTCATTCATCCATGACTCACTTCTCAGACAAGCCTACCGTGGCAGTAATGTACATATATTTTTTTCTCAATATCTTGGCACAAAGAGGATGTGGGAGTTAGCCATGAATATTTACTTCCTAATAGGTTTGACTGTATCAGTGAAGTGCATACTCAAAAGATTTTTTTTTTTCCTTTCAGGTTGTCTGAAAAATAATATTTAAAAGTATTGTTGGTTAACTTAGATCTTATAATCATAGATTACATATTTCACAGAGAAGTTCAACCTCAGATGTTACTGGGTTATTGATGCTTCAGAACTGACAGTTGTTTACTGCATGTATAAAATGAGTAGAGCCCACTTCCCAGCAAACAGACATCCTGAAAGGAGCCTCTAAAAGGAGCCAGCAATCTTGTATCAAATGCACTGATGCACAACATTCCTCCCAGACACGGCTGATATGAATGAACTCTAAGGTGCATCAGCAACGCGAAGAAGTGATTATTTAATTTTTTTTCCTTTTCGGGGGAGGTTTAGTGAGCTGAGAGTTTGGTTAGGAAGCTTGTTTTGCACATATTCTGGAAAAACCTGAAGCCAAAATAAAAATGTAAAGGAAGTATTCAAATTACGGAAGAATCATCTCTCTAGAAACATGTATTTGAAATTGTGTACATGTATTTGAAACTATACCTAAATCAGGATGTGTCATGACTGGCTTGATCAGCCTATGGAAACAGACGTTTTTGAGTGGTGATACTGATCTCCCCCAGTTTTGATTTAAGCAAGTCACTCCAGCTTCCTGTTTGAAGTATGGAGAGAGAAAATCATATACAGAAGTGGAGTCTTCCCTGCTCTTAGGACAAGGCAAATCGTTCCTTGGTGCCTGTTTCTTTCCGTAGGCTGCTTGTAGGCCTTTGGTACAGGTTTGGCTAGGAAAAAAGGAGTGCTATCAAAAGTAGAGAGGCAGATCCTGTTAACACATCCTAGTAGAAGTTCATTCCTTGTAAGACTTGCATACATGTTGTTGTGCCCATACATCAAACTGCCAGGAAGATTCAGCCTGAGGCTTATCAGTCTTTGCTTGGATGCCAGGTTGAAGAGTATAACTGGTGGTGATAGTGGTGCCTGCAAACTGTTTTTCTGCTCATGTTGTTCATTTCATGATCTTCCAGTCTAAACCACAGTGTTTGTTAATATATTATGTATCAACTACAACATCGATATCCAAGAAGGCCTTGAGCTTATCCATGTTTGGCTTTTGTTGCAGCACATTGCATCATATTTCTGCATCATAGACTTGAAAATTTTGATTATATAAACCACTTGTATGAAAAACATTGTGCAGTTGTTCTATGATATTTTCTTGTGACGCATTTGTAGCCCATTTGAAGAAATCTGTTCCATAGATCAATCTATTACTGTACTTGCATAGAAGGTAAGTGTGGTAGATTTCCCAGTACAAAGGGGTCATATTGACTTGCTGTTCCTCACTGCTGGATGACAAATAGTGTCTGGCCATCTTATGACTGCCATGGACACACAGATCAGGTGCAATAACAATGCATCTACCTCATGAGTTTGATTTCCTTCCGCGGACTTGACTTCTCAATACAAATTTGATATGATAGAACTCCTATGAAAATAATTACTTTTGGCTTTAGTTTAGGATGAAGTCAACATTCCATACTTACCTATGAGGAAAGTCTTTTATTCAGCAGTGTGTCAGGTTGTTTGCTTCCATGCTGAGACAGAGTAGGACTTCTTTTAAAAAAGTTACAGAGGTGTTTAGCATAAAAGGCTATGTAAGCATTGTTACCTAAGGATGAAGGAGATCGCAAAGCAGACCCTTTACCAGCTGCAGTATTCATAAGGATTATTGCTTTCCCGAACTTTTTTCTCAACCAGTTTTCTGCTTTTCTTTTGTGAATTCCCAGCTTTCATTGGTTATCCCTTGACTTTGCAGCCGATGATTTTGTCACATTGTCCTTATTGTCCTCAGATTGACATCAAGCATCATTACAACTCCTTCATTACAAAGCAGTAATCTTCTTGTGTAATGGGTAAAATTTAAAGGCATAAACTGATATTATTTATCTTGGAAATAAAATTAAGGCTTACTTTTGTTTAAAAAAGTAAGGATAATATATTTACGTTTTCAGAAGAATACATTCTTCCACTTAATTTCTCATAGCCAATTTCTGGAAAGGCTTCTTATACCAGTGTGAGCACCTGTTAACTGTTGCCAGGTCCTCCAGTCCATTAAGAAAGTTCTTACCCTACTAATATCGATGTGTGATGGGATCATGAATCGTCGAATTTTGAGGTGGAAAAGCACCATTCTTTCCCTTAAGTGTGGAGATCGATAACACTGTGAAAGGGACTATTTGCCAGAAGTACATCTTTGTTAGAATTCAACTTCAAGAAGCAATTTTGTTAGGAGACAAATCCTAGATCTTCTGGATATGGCAGTTTAATACAAGATGTTTGAAAATAAAACTTCTCAATCCGCTGTGTCCTTTCAGGAGGGGTCCTTCTCATTCCAGTAGTTTTCAGTGTCTTGTTGGTTTATTAAATCTTTGTAGTCTTCTCTGGATCCCTAGGAAAATCGTATGATCTTCATTACTTTTAAGACACCTGAGACTGTTGGCCTTTTCAGGACACTTCTCACCTCCACTGACTCTACTGATCTCCTGTTCATGGTCTTTCTTATTCTGTACTGTGCATCTGCACACAGAAATTATTTCCAAGCACACTCACTTACTCTCAAGAGGAGAACTATGCCCTTTTCCCGCAGAGGTGTCCCATTTGAGCCACAGGGCAGCAGTCAGGATAATGCAGCTTGCCTTTCTGGTGTACAGCCACCCCCATAAAAACTAAAACAAAATCAGTACTTACACAATGAATGTTGAACAAACAAATAAAGCAGATCTATGTTCCAACTCCGTGAAATGTCAGTGAGATTAACTTCCACTCAAGTGTTGTTTCACAGGTACCAAATGTGTAGGGAAGTTCATCCATAACACAGGGATTTTGCATTTTGTGTTTTAGAGTTTGATGTGTGTAACTTTGTGGACTTTTTCAAAAATCAAAAACATCAAGCCCTGCTTCAGGTTTGGCTTTATTTAATTTGATGAACTGAAGAAATCTCACTGTGGCTTCTTTATCCTTCATTCCTTTCCTTCGCTGTTGATCAAAGGGGCAAGATGACTTTTACACATTTTTTTATTCTCACTATTTTTGCAAAAATGCTGTGAAGATTTCTTTGTCACTGTAGTTCTGAAGGCACAAAGCACCTCTAGAATTTCAGCGTAAGTACTGCCTAGGAAAGAGAGGGTGATTCCTTGAGTGTTGTGCTTTTCCTATCTTAATCAATATATGCAAATAGATTATAAAATACATTGCATGGTAAAATCAGAGGGCAAAACTGGGCCTTTAACCTTTGACTGATTTCAGATTTAGACCTTAAAATCACTGACTCCTGTATGAATTTTACATTGTTTTGATCTACTATCTATACTTGTGGAGATTATTTTTTTCAAAGAATTCTTCAATATTAACAGTAAGAAAGAAACAAAAATGACAGTCCCCTAATGAGTTAGTTGGTGAAAGACGTTTGGGTAAAAAAAGGTGACCACCATCACACAATCATTTTAAATGTGTCAGTGTCTTCTTGATGTGTTCTCTAAAATGCCACTAAGTAATTAGTTCCTGGTGCAACATCCATACATTCCATACAAACAGGCAAAATCCATTTTATATTTAAGAGAACATATAATTTTCTTTAAAAGCTATTTACTATCTGTGTAATTTTGTGAAAAAAATGAATGAAACAGGTTCTAAAAAACACAGAAGGAATTTTGTTGTGTAGTCAGTGATGTAGAACTAGGATAAGCATGAGAAAGCCAACAAATATGCCTACTATGTTGAGCAGTCTTTTCTTTGTAGTAAGAGAGTGCATCATGCACAGTAAGGAACAGAAATAATAGTCCTGGTGTCTGTTCTTTGGGAAAGTTAGTAAATCAACAAAGCATAAGAAATCTAAAGAATTTTATTTGAATTAGTAGAGATAACAGTATGTAAGAATGGTATTAGAAAAGCATGGGGGGAAAAAGCAATACTTTCCATTTCGTTTGGTTCTGGACAAGCAAAGGAAAAGAAGAGCCACGTCTTTTCTACTGCCAAGAAAATTCACTGTTTTAATAATAGTCTTTCTAAGTGTTTAGTGAGTTAATCTTGGTGGCATTACTTATTAACTAGGGCCCAGTGCAGCATGAGTTGAAATAGCAGAATGGGTAATTCATTGTAAATATGACTAGTTTATGTCCTTTTGTCACTGTTTCTTGACTGATATTTAGTATGAATACGCTAATTGGCTCTCTTCCTGTCTTCTGGTTGTAGGGCTTGAAGGGTGTTTTTTTTGTGAGGTGTGTGTGTGTGCGGTATATAAAATGTGCACTTTGAGCTTTTTGGGAAACCTCTGTACCACAGGAAAAAATCCACAAAGGATTTGATCTCAAAATGTAGCAGTCAAGTTACAAATTCAGAATATTGGACACAGAACCTGACTTTTCAATACTTTCTCATATATGATAGTTTGTATGGTGAAAAGCGGAGACAAAAGAATGTGTATTTAATGTGGAAAGTGTCTCATGACAACAGATGAAATAATTGAAGAGAGATCAGGAAAATGTAGAAGCTTAACAACATGTTACTGTGGTGAGTTAACCTTGGCTGGATGGCAGGTGCCCACCAAGCTGCTCTAAGCACTCCCTTGCCTGAACTGGACAGGGGAAGAAAATACGACAAAAGGTTCATGGGTTAAGATGAGGACAGGGAGATCACTCAGCAGTTACCGTCATGGGCAAAACAGACTTGACTTGGGAAAATTAATTTAATTTATTGCTAATTAATGAAAGAGTAGGATAATAAGAAATAAGTACAAATCTAAAAAAAACCACCTTTCCCCCACCCCTCCCTTCTTCCCAGGCTGAGGTTTACTCCAGGCTTCTCTACCTCCTCCCTACAAGCCACACAGTGGGATGGGGAACAGAGGTGCTGTCAGTTCATAACATGTTATCTCTGCTTCTCCTTACTCTTCACACGATGCTCCAGCATGGGGTCTCACCCATGGGAGACAGTCCATGAACTGCCCCAATGTGAATCCTTCCCACAGGCTGCAGTTCTTCACGTGCTATTCCAGTGTGGGTCCTTTCCATGGGCTGCAGTCCTTCAGGAGCAGACTAGTCCAGCGTGCGTCCCCCATGGGGCCACAGTGCCTGCCAGGAGCCTGCTCTGGAGCACCTCCTCCCCCTCCTTCTTCACTGACCTGGGTGTCTGCAGGGTTGTTTCTCTCACATCTGCTGACTCCTCTCCTAGCTCCTGCAGTTTTGCCCCTTCTTAAATATGTTACCACAGAGGTGCAACCAATGTCACTGATGGGCTCAGCCGTGGTCAGTGGTGGGTGCTTCCTGGAACTGGCTCTGTTGGACATGGGGGAAGCTTCTGGCATCTTCTCACAGAATCCACTCCTGTAGCCCCCCCTGCTACCAAAACCTTGCCAGCTACACCCAATACATATATACAGAAAGAATAACCTTCAGAGACAGCCCTCACCCAGCCTGGGATACATGTTGCCCCCTTTCCAGCCTGCTGTATGAATAAAGCTGTCACCAAAAGAAACAATGCTTTCTATATGGTGAAGCAGAGTTTTTCTAGAGGTCAGATTTTCTATTTCCCGACTTTTTTCTCTCTCTGAAGAATGGGAAAAGGTCAGACAAGAAAAAAGAGCTTCTAAGGTAAAACTGGTGGGTTAAGTATGAACAGGATCAGGACATTTGGGTTTTACGGCTTCTCAATGGTAAAGATCAAAGAAAATACAGTTTATGAAGTTAATAATACTTACAATGTACTGATGTTATCTCGTTGCAACCTAGACAAAAAAGGTTATTCTTAATGCAGCAAAATGTTTCCCATCATTTAAACATTTAACTGAAGTTTTTCTATTTATTAAACCAAAGTCTTACACTGTCCGCTTCTCATATGCATCATATTTTCTCCTTTGTAAAGAAATTTATCAAAGCACATGCTTTACAGAAACTTACTCAACAAGTACCATTTCCTAGGTGGTAATAGAAGGTGCCTTTAAGAGATGAATGCATTCAAGTGGATTATTTTTCTTCACTTTGCAGAATGGGAAAGATTAGGCTTGCAGAGCACACCTAAGATACTAGCTCATTTACAATGCATTTTTGAAGTAAGGACAGTGTAGGAAACAAAAGAAACTGGTGAAAAATATGTTCCTTTGAATATAGGTATTTAAAAGAAAACTTTTTACTAAGAAGTTAAATTCCTAAAATGGTACCTGTCTTTTGCTACGTTATGGTTCAACTGAAAAAGTGTATAAATATCCATCACTATTTCTATTTTGTTTTTCCTGTTAATTTTCGTTGCTCTTTTTCTCACAGTGGAATCTGGTGTATTTTCAAAGCATTAAAACAAAGTTTATAGCTAGATTATCTTAGTTCCTTTATGCGTTATGTTATAAATCAATCTTTAAAAAAGGGAATGTGGATCTTCAGTTGGTATAAATCCACTGTCCCTACTGGACACAAGAAATTTTGACAATTTATATGCAAGCTTTCCTTCAGCTGTAAATATAAGAAGTAGAACATAATATACAAGATACAGACTGTAAATCCAATCAAAACTTCCCTTTACTTGTTCAGAAAGAAATATAATAATATGTTTAAGAGTACATGATATAACTTACACTTGAACTTAATGTCCAATGTGTTGGCATAGAAGGCTCAATGATTACAGTTTATTCACTGAAGTAATTGTGAGCGTATAATTATTTCTTCCGTTACTAATAATTACAAGGCCATTTTACTTAGACATAAAAAGCAAGACAAAAAATTAAATTAAGGCAGCCTGAGAAGGAAGAAAAATTTATGTTCTTTAGTGGTGAACTCTACAATAAAATATACAGAGCCAATGGGCCAAAAAATTGCTTTTGCTAAACAGTGACATAACCCTTGTTTCTTATTTGTACTTTCTCTAGAACTCCAGTCAAATGGAAACCTGCATCTTTAGCCTTTTTTTCTGGCATTCACTGTCTTGCCTACTATCTCATTATGTTTTGCAACATAACGTGTGTCTGTACAGAGTGCTGGTTTTGTATCAATGATTTTCTCCTACGAATATTGATACCGTTACCTCTCCATGGAATTGCTGCTGTGAAGATGGCAATTTTAAGGGCATCTGTATTGCTGAGAGAGCATGTCCTACCAGAAATCTTTGGGCTTTGAACAGAATTATTGTCAACTTGCAACTAATGCCATTACAGGGAAATGTAAAATAGTGCAATAAAAATCACTATTTAGAGTGTAGATTCTTTGGGACAGGAACTCTTTGGACTTGAAAATGGAGAAGAAAGTTAGGATTTGCAGTCTGTAGTTTAACTGAGTCAGAACAGTATTAATTTCTTTCACCTAGGGCCCGTTTGACAATAATTCACATACTACTAGAGATACATCATCACTTTTTTTCTACCTGCATAGTGTTTGAATTTCAGACTTGATGTTACACAGCGGGTGCCTAGATGCTCTCAGAAATAATAGACAAAATAATTGAACACACCAAAAGAAAATATGAGACACTAAGTCCCTGCATATTCATGTACACATTCCCTTCTCTTTAAGATGAAGGGTTGAGGAAGAGAGAAGTGTCCTTTCTAGGCTAAAATTTTAGCTTCTGACTTTCTGTTTTCGGACAAAGTTGACTTCCAAATCGTAGTTATGACAGGACTGACAGATCCTCTGGGTATATTTACTGGATCATGCCACAGGGCTGGTTACCTCAATATAAACAGTGGCAGAACTGAGTTCCCCTCCAACCCCCCATCCGCTCCACCTAGTCCCGTAACAGTGAGCCACTGAACATTATTATCTGTTTTTCATGCAGACATGCAAAATAAAAAAATATTTCAGCATCTTCCCTAAAGCTTTCTTTTCAGAAACATCTGAACCGAAGACAAAGTTAAATGGATGTTAGTCAGGCTTTTGGGTAACCTAGATCCAATCAGTAGCTGCTTGAAATTTGTCTATGCAATGACAGTTTACAGTGAAGTAGTTATCCTGAAAAACAGGACAAATCATAGACAAGCTTTCTTTCCTCTGAAATGTATTAAAACCTATTAAGTACTAAACTGATTCTATAAATGTGATAGCAGTATAGCTCTTTGGAGTAAATAAAAAACAATTACGGGAACATTTTAAAATCGCTCACGGCAACTTTTTAGCGTCATTGCTAACTTGATAATCCATGAGTATTTATCAGTATAACTCATGCTAAACACCATGGGACAAATCAATTATGAGCAAGTAGGACTAGTTATTGAGACATTATCAGATTGCTTATAATCACATATTTTTCCCTCTGGATTTGGATTGCCGTTCACTTTCGTGAAGTCCATTCATATTTTAACTTAATTAAGCCTTCCCTTTATCTATTTGGTAGGTCATATTTGATTACATCACTATTCAGACCTTAAAAAAACATAATCCAGTACAGTCTGATAAACTGAGAATGTTTCATTCATTCTTGTCATTCTTCAAAATGGATTTCCTTAAGGCAACCTAGGAATTATTCCCATGTCCCAAATTTCTCTTGTTTATTCTTTCTTGTGCGGGAGAGTCAAAATCCCACAGCTTCCCTGGTTCTCTGAGTAATGCCAGCTGGCCCAGTGGTTTAGGTCATGCCTCTCTCTTTTCCCAGATTTCTTCCCCAAAGTTAAGGAGGAAATCCTAAATGGAACCACAGCTTTCTCCCTCCAACACACTCCTAACTTGTTTTTTTTTCCCATCCCTGAGGTGCTGCAGGGGCATTTTACAAAAAAACACCTGATCAGAGATAGAGCACCTTCAGCAGCACCAAAAATAGTGAAAAAAACACCAAAAAATAAAATCTCAGGCATCTCACCTTGCAACAGATACCTTTATTATCACACATTTCTTCATCAGTAACCACTCAGACAGCAGATTGTTTATAAAATGTTAATTTCTATTGGTGGAAAAGCAGAATGCAAAGAGAAAATGTTCTCAGATTCCAGCTCTTCATCTTTTCCTTCATGTTTTCCGGATCACTACAAGGTCTGTCAATTATGAAGCCAAATCATGCACTCTCTCTGACAAATGCATCAAGGCCTGACACCTCATCTGATCAGGTTTCATTGGTGTGTGCTGAAATTTCTTCACTTTTTCAGACAAACTGAAGGCATCACTATTGATTAGTGATTTTTAAGCAGAAGGCGTTTATATTGCAACCACTCATTTGTGAATTTAAATAAGATTTGTGTCACCTGCAACAAAATCCTTGAAAGATCCTCTGGCTTATGTGAATTGAATGTGTCATGGCAATTATTTTTATCAGACGGGAAACAAAATAAAAGGAGAAAGAAAAATAAGATCCACATAGGTTTGTTGTTAATGGTCCTGTATTCACATAATTGTTTGTCATTATATCTGTGATTAGTTCTTGCTTTATCAGTTGTCTCATGTCTCTCTTTCCTCAAACAGCACTTCATTCTTAAAGAGAAGTAGGCAAACATAATTTTATCCAATACCTACATTTTAGTTTAACATTAGAATTACCTTCAAGCAAAGAGAGTGAAATCTACTTTTTTTTTTTTTTGGCTTAATTTTCCATGGAGGAGAATGATATATGGAATTTTGTAGATTCCTTTTTTGCAGAAGTGACAAGAGACAGTGATCCAAGTAAACAGTTGTTACAATATATTCTGGCTTCTTTGTTCCTTGTCTGTCATTGTTCAATACATTCAACAGGAATTATGCTATAGAGATCCACTGGAAATCTGAAATAGATCTCCTTCTCACAAAAATACATTGTAACATATCATCACTTATCGTCACTAAAGGTAATATAATTTGTTTGCTGTATTTACCTTTCTAACGACATACAGGGTCCTAATAGATCTAAAATAGGAATACCTTCAATTTGCTTATAATTTTTTATTGTTTAATGTATTTCCTATTAGTACAATTAATGTGGTCTAGTTTCAACATTTTTCACTAACCCAGCAATATTTTAATTTGGTAGTATTTTTCTTTATGCAGAAATCAGCTAGATTTTTTTTTGGCATCTGTCCTGTCCAAATCCTTTAACTTCCCACATCTTAGCAGCTTGGCTTTTAATCTGTGTACCACAGTGGAGGAGCTTTCGCTATGTACCGCTGTGTGCTTGTAAAAAAATTTAAAACCACAAACAAAGTAAAAAAACCCAAGCCCCCAAACCCCTAACTTTTAATCTGATGCACCTCTTAAGAAAGGTAGTCAACTGTGACTGAAAATCCTGAGCTCTTGCAATAAGCGTATAAGGAATCTTTTAAACAGATGTTCCTGTTGGATTGACAATAGTCTGCTGTGGTCTGGGACGTGGGGTGTCTTAGTATTCAGAGCATCTTATTATATCATTTGTCATGCTTTGTCAGAGAATAGAGTGCCAAGTGTGGGAAGCCTGATGCTTTTGCCATTAGCAGAAACCTTAAATCATCAATATTTCTAAGACAACCAAAATTATTTAATGTGACCATTCAATTCTATAGTTCATCCTTTCAACATCTAATAGATCATTTATGAAGCTTCTGAATGGCAATGCACAATAGCTAAGGTACTAAAATAGTGGAAATTTAATGTTAAAGTTATGCAACTCAGATTTTAGACATTTATGAAGTTCATTGGTTATTAACAACTTCAGGCACACAGGCTGCATTAAACCTAAATTCTGTAGTTGTACATGATGTTCCTAAGTACTGGAAGAACCAGATGGATTCTCCTGAGACACAGTCAAGTTGCTTGGTTAGGAAAATCTTCAGTTAACCCCACATACGTCCATAAATACCTGTAATTCAACGCAGAAAAAAAAAATTCCATTAAAAGATGTAGATGTCCAGTCAATTCAACATCCACAGCAGGTTGTAGAAAAGAAGGGTTCCTGGAGGCTGTTGGATAAGGCTCTGCTTCCAGCCTGTTGTAGTAGCTTTCCTGCTCAGCACATCCAGAATCTCACTGTTTTAAAAATTTACTTCTTTACTGTTTTGAGTGTGAGGAATTTGTTGTTACTGTTCTGTTCCTTCCTCTACCTCCAATATCTCATCTCAGTAATCACTTGGATCACTGAAGTATGTTGTGGTTTTTCTGCTGTACTGCTTCTTCCATGGACATGCAGAACTGATTGATCCTTTTGTGGAATTATTGTCACTTCTTGTCAGTCGTAATCATGCATAAGGTTTGTATATTTTTGTATCCTAATGATTACTGTGGTAAAGAGATTAACTCATCCTTCCAAATATTGTCACTCAGGTTGTACTCTGACTCTTCGGGGAAACTAGTTAACCTGAGCAATCTGGCGTGAGATTCTGGTTTGTTCTTTTTTAAAAAATTTTTATCAGTGGATCACTGAAACAGCTGGTAGAGGGCAGTTTTTTCCTCATTCATTTTACAACCTGATTTCTCCATCAGTGACTGTTTGATGGTGAAAGATTTAGTTAAAGCAAGCATGACATTGACATTTAAATAATTCTGAAGAGCTGGTAATTGTCTATTAAAAAAAAAATCACAACAAAGTCATCTATTCTGCTAGCATTTAATCATTCTTTTTTTTTTTTTTTTAAGTGACAAAGTTTGAAAAAATATGTTGAAATTCTGGGACAAGTTTCGAGACTGAAAAGTCTCCAAAAATGCATCTCAGAGATCTGTCATCACTTTTCTACGGTGTTTAAAACAGTAGTTTTAATGATCTCTCTTCCTTCATTCTCATTAACTTTTTTTCTTCAATTACAATTTTGCTTCTCTGCTTGTTTTGCTGTGTTTAAAAAAAAAAGTATTCGTGTTACGAAACAGTAGTTTCTTCATGAAAGTGGATTTGATCAGTGTGAGAAGGGATCTTTGGAGTTCATTATGGCGTCAGAGGAAAGGGCAGATGTATTGCGTTTTAGTATTTCAAAGCTGACAGGCTGATAATTCTGTATGCATGTTTCACAGAGTTACAGGTTTGTCAGGCAGAAGCCGAACAGTTAGTGATGGATTTTTGAGTGCTGCAGGCTGTTTATTTCTTACAGGAAATTCTTCCAGAATTGAATCAGTTAAACCTTCCTGATGGTAAATTCTGAGATGGCCTCCACAGCCTCTGTGGTATCATTTTTACTAATAATCAGACAATGATTTGCTTACATTACACATCTACCTCATAAATCTTTATTGAAGTGTCTAGTGACACCTAATTTTAATAGTATAATAATGCTAGATTGGAAAAAAGATTTTCTGAAAATAGGTATGATATCCACATTACTACAAAACAAATGTCTTCCAACTACGGTTACTGCAGTGAATACCAAATAAATTTATGAAAATGCATGCTTAAAAGCATAATTCTTTCTAATAAGCCCTGACATTTAGTGGTACAAATATCCATTATGTAGCAGTAAAAATCACGAATACTGAAAGTTCCAACATGGCTGAAGGTTGAAGCTGGAAAACCAGATTAGATATCATGCAGACATTTTTACAGTATGAGTGCTTAACCTTTGGAAGAGTGATTGTGGTGGATTTTCTTTCTTAATAAAGATGGCTGTGTGGGTGTTTGGCAGCCAAGGTCAACCCACCACAGGGAATTTTTTCCTCCTAGAAATGTTTTCCAGTTCAAATAGGAATTATTTCAAAACTGTCCTGTAGTTAGTTTTATATATATGTTGCCACATTAACGTCCCTTTTCTCTTTCAGGGTATATGAATTAGTGATAAACACAGCACCACAGCACACTTTGACAGTTTTAGGCTGTTCGCAAAGCTGAAGATGGTACTCCACAGTATTGTATAACTACATTTACACATTTCTTCCAGTATAATTTAATACCAAATACAGGTTTTTCATAATATGTTAGTTTTTAAAAGGATAGAATTAGTACAGCATTGCTTTGTCTACTCTGCCCAAGGTGCATAGAAGAGTGTCAATAGATCTGACACACTAGTTTCTGTATTTTCCATGGGAATATTTCTAATTGTCAAAGCACATTTTTCTTTCCTGTTTCTGTATGTTAATCTTTTGAAAAAGTATACTTGTATTTAACATGCATAATAAATAGAACACTGATAGAATATCAGTGTTTTTTCAGAGCTCTGTTATTATCTTACAGACCTCTGTAAGATGAAAGAAATTTAAGATTTTATTAGAAATATCAGGCTTAAAATAAATCCGCCTTTTTCTATTTATCCTATTGGATTGTGGCTGGTTTCATTTAATCTGTCTCTCCTTTTTTCATCTTCATCCCTACATTCCCCCAGATTTCCAAATTGCCGCACTCGGACTAGGGGCTCATCGTCTTCCCTGCCACCCGATTCTCTCTCTCCTTCTCAGCCAGATCAGACATCTGTCATCTTTTTTCTTCCTTTTCTTTTCAGGTAGATTGACCTCAGGAACTCAAGGTCTGAGATTCAGATAAAACTGTAATGACTGAAGTTTTTGCTATTTCCCATTCTTACTGTGCTATAGCGTTGTGAAGTTACTAGTTCACTACCTGAACGATGGTTGTAGTGAGGTGGGTGTTGGTCTCTTCTCCTAAGTAACAAGCAATAGGTAACAATGACTGGCTGGGTAGACGAAGGGAGAGCCGTGGATGTTGTCTACCTTGACTTCAGCA
>Ga0181612_176778_pt1 | contig 21255 bp, 18 predicted proteins | sample HoacroProtozoa21_FD_119630 | JGI IMG/M metagenome (GOLD analysis project Ga0181612, IMG submission 119630) | Hoatzin crop microbial communities from Cojedes, Venezuel. Combined Assembly of Gp0051906, Gp0051904, Gp0051908
GAACCCAGCGTGACGGCACCTGGTGTGGAATACCCGGCTCTGTTTGGCCAGGTGGGGTCAGCCCCCACCCCCCCGGCTGTGCCCCTTCCTGGAGTCCGGTGAAAATTAACCCTGTCCTGGCCAAACCCAGGACAGTGATCAAGCAAAGCTACACCCCTGTATTTCGGCTAAGCAGCCATTAACTACTGGGAGCAGCAGCATTAGCAGTTGGGAGTTCATTTTAGGGAACAATGCTAAAACCTTTCTCCTGATCCACAAACATTCCCATTGGAGACTGTGTACAAAACCAGAGAGGAATTAATATTAAATGAGAAATCACAATGAGACAAAAAAAGGAGATGTGATGTGAAGAAGCAAAAATTTTAACCAGAAGATAAACTTACTGAACCCAAGAGAGAAGAAAGCAAGAAAGAGAGAAGCAGAAAGATTATCTAGAATTCTTTAAACAGGACCGGAGGCATTTTGAATTGTTACATTTTAATGAAGTTAGAAATAATTGGATGAAATTCTACGACCTACGTGATACAAGAGAGAAGACTAGAGGATACAAGGTTGCTTTCCAGCTTTAAGATCTAAAAACCTATGAACAGAAAAGGAAAGAAGCTGGAGTGGTAGCAACAGAGACAGAGCTATGCAAAATTTGTTATTTCAGGCAGAGAAAACATACTGCCAAAAATAGCAAGAAAACATGTCTGACATATGCATATACATGCTCTGTTCTCCACTACCCACATCAGTACTTATGTATTTAATGTGTGATTTGGCAGGGGAAAAACCCAACACAGAAGGATACACTGGGTCCCAAGGGAACGGCTTTCACAGGTGCCAACAAACCTGCACCACATGAACAGGGAAGCCCTGGGCCGTGGTGGTCTCCAGCCCCGGCTGGGTGGCAGACAGCGAGGGCCTGGCCCCCCGGCCCTGCGGCCACCCCTTCACAGCCACCCTCACCTCGCTCCGCCGGGCACAGGGCACCCAGTAGCCAGTCTCCAGCAGGGAAAGGGCAGCCCGAGACCACGCTGCTCCAGCTGCTCACAGCTGGGGGGTGCTCCCCCGGGCCCGGCGACAGCTGGCACGCTGGGCAGCCGCTGTTTCTCAACAAACAAAGAAAAACCTAAGAGGGAAGATAAAGATCAAGATTTCTTACAAAATCATGGCCAGCTTCACTGTAACGTCAGCAACCGGCTTCGCTGTGCTATGAAACCAGAGATGAGCACCGGACACTTTTCTGGAGAGTCTGGACATGAAAACTGCTACACAAGTATGAACTGTCACTGCTGGGTACCTTCAACTCGGTCTGTTCATCGCACTCTATGAGGAAATTTATCTCTGAAGTTAAAAAGAAATACTGCATGCAAAGCAACGCTTCCAAAGCCATTCTGCTGCTTGCTTTAGTGACAACTACAGCGGACACAGCCGTATAAGAACGAGTGAGGATCTTTGGCGAGCATGCTGCAGCCCCTGTAAGAGATGCTCCCGTAAGGCTCAGACTGAAGAAAGACCCAACATCGTGCAGAACTGCGCAGCAAGGGCTGTGCCCAAGTAAATCACCACAGTACAACTACGGGGATATGAAAACCTAACTGCTTTCACCAAAGAGTTCCGCCGTGCCCTCTGAGTAACCACCTCACAGAGGAGTCTCTACCACCTCCCTCCACGAGGCTCCTCCTGGCTTCCTACACCACCTATCACAGCACAATGCTCCAGCTGCAAGGTTTGCCATAGCCTGTCCTAACCAAAGCAGTGAATGTAATACTTCAGAAATCGCCCAAAATACACAGTAAAATCACCACAGTGTTTTATTAGATCATACTTTTAGGATTATTATTGTGCAGTTCACTCTACAGCAATTAAAAGCAGGTATCACAGAAGCCACTGTCCACACTGCGCCTACACAGACCAACAGGTCGAGAGGAGACGGCCTCCAGTTGTGCCAGGGGAGGTTTAGACTGGATATTAGGAAAGAATTCTTCACTGAAAGGGTTGGCAAGCATCAGAACAGGCTGCCCGGGTAAGCGGCTGAGTCACCATCCCTGGAAGTGTTTAAAAGACGTGCAGATGTGGCATTTAGTGGTTTAGTGGTGGACTTGGCAGAGTTGGGTTTACAGCTGGACTCAGTGATCTTAAAGATCTTGTCCAACCTAAATGATTCTGATTCTATGATTCTAAAATGTGCAAAAGCCTGAGACTCAAGAAGGTACAGTCACAGGGGAAAAAAAACCAACCCGAACAGAACCAGGAACCAAACTCCCACGTTTGCATTTTTCAGCTAATCTCACCAATAATAGCTCAATTGTTTCCTTATAGAGAACTGCAGGGAGAGTTAATTATCAAAGTAAAACCTAATGCTTTTATGGCTGGGGGAAAAAAACCCCAGCCTTCCTGAATTTCCTAGCCTTTAGCACAAGGACTGTACTCTGAAACAAAGAGCTCAAATTAAGCCTTCGGTGTCACTGGAGATTTGAAAGCTATCACTCTTCTTTTTAATTTGTCCCAGGTCACCCACATCACCACAACACACCAGCTGCCAAGAAAAGAAAGCAGTAATTTCTGAATCACTGATGTAACTTTTCTCACCATAAGAGGGTCCATTTAAACCAAGAAAGAAGCCCTGACTCTCCAGTGCCTGTACTGAAATGAAAGTGCCATTCACAGACAACTGGGTTTGCATCTCGGTCTCCATTCCTGCTAGCAGGCAGGAGTCTCCCAACTCCAGCACCCACTAACAGGACTTGTAAGCCATCTTGCGTTCGGGTTACTCATCCAAGTACTCCAGACAGTGAACAAAGATGGGGCAACCGTAACTTCAGTTTCACATTTAGAGTGTGATAGCCACAGCTGTGAGACGCTCAGTGCGGTGAGCTGGTACGGGACTGTTAGTCTCACAACACTAAGACCCAAACCACATCAGACTTCAGACAGCTCTGAAATAAAATAGGAAAATCTGAGGGGTTTTTATCCCTTTTGGTTCTAGAGTTAAAACCATTAAGCCAGAAAAGCTGTAGAGCTGGGAAACTAACTTACACACTCACAAATTCAGGAATGTAGATGGAGTTCTGAGGCTGAGTTGTATTTAATTTCTGCCCACATGTCACTAGCTCTGGTGTGATATGTCATACTGAATAAAAAAACAGGCAGCAGATTTCTATTTTCTTTCTATTGAAAAGGAATCACATCTTTCCCATGTTCTGGAGCACGCCACCTATGGAAATGCACAAATAAACAGTAAAATAATTCTAACTAACAGTCCTAGTCTTAAAATGATTCATTTATTTATGATGAATAAAACATGATGGAGAGCTGTCATAAAAAAAGACAGAGATCTAATCTCCTAAGACATACAAGTGCACTTCCTGTTCATGTCAGTAAGAATAAACAGCCCTGTGCAAAACCCAATAAATTTACTGGGGCTTAAGTGCCTCTGTCATATAAGAAAAAAAATTGCTTACAATTACATGTTTCACGTACAAAATGAAGGAGAAGAAAGGAGAATAATGAGTAATGGCAGAAAACATGAAGAATATTCACAAAAGTAAATTCAAAATCAGAATTAAACTCCATCTTTTTCGTAAGTTTTCACGGATAGATGAAAAAATTAGTATTTCTGACCCCACAAGAAAACTGCACAGAGCAGGGTCTTTCTGCTGAAAACCAAATTATTCTGAAAGAGATCATTACTAATCTGCTTTCAGCAAATGGCAAATTTAATAGACATAAGCGGTTGCTTGCATCCTAAATTTTGTGCTATTTTATCCATTCTTAGCCTGTTCTATGTTTTCTCAATGGTTCGGTATGAAAAGATACATATACATATACATATACAAAAAATACAGAATGGGCAACAACTGGTTTTCTGCAGGACATGTATTACTCATTTTGTGCAACTGCACAAATGCTTATCACCACATTTTGGAAACACAAACGGGTGTTTAGCCTGCAAAGTACCCCAACGGTCCTTCCACTCCGTTCAGCTTTGCTAGACCTCATGTGAAGCCTGGCCTTCATGGGCATTTAAGCTAACTCGGTGCCTATTAGCGCAGTCTGGAGCTACTCCACAAGGAACAGCAGGGGTCTAGAAAGCTGCATCCATGCCCTGTTCCATGTTCAGGTAACCGTCGTATAAATCAGCCAAAGGAGGGACACGCAGCTGATCCCAGCCAAGGCAAAGGAACTGAGCAGGCGATCCCTCCAGGGCAACCCAAACCCTATTTCCTAAGAGCAGTCAGAGTCACAATAAAGTCCCTTTCTGCAGTCCCAGGTGAACTGGTTTTGAGCCAAGGGCTGCTTGCAGTCGAAACCTCAACAAAACCAACTTTTTCCATCACTGCTATATATTCAATGCCTGTTGCACGCTACCTGCCCAAGGATCTCAGCAACACAGCTGCACACCAAGCAGCTGCTACAGCCCAGCTTCTCTAAATGAGAAATTACCACACAGTACGACAGAAAATACAGAGCAGCAGAGACAAATGGTGATGGCTCCAGTAACAGTTCATATCCCTGTAAAGAGTGAGATCATTGCTGACATCTGAACAACTTCTGACCAGCGGTTCCATCTAAGAAAACAAAAGAAGGAATTATTTTAATACGTTTTGGGGAAAAAAAAGACTATTTCTTAAATTCATAGTTAGCAAAGTCACACTTACATTTGTGGAATTTTTTAGCAACGGGAAAACCAGTCACACAGCCTGAACAGTGTGCTGATGTTCAGAAAAGCAGCTATGAGAAAACCACCCTTTCTCAACAGACACGCTCTGCATGTGACATCCACATTAGCTCTGGTTGCTTTAGGGATTAAAATTACTTTTCTACTCATTTGCAGCTCTTTGCAATGCAAAATCCAACACAAACGGAAAGCAGGAACTAGATTGTTTCTGGCTCATACATCACAAGGCCTGTTCGTTAAACTCCAGTTGCAGAGCTGCTATTCCTGGTTGGAACGTGTGAGCCACGAAAAACACGGCCTGATGTTCAATTTATAGGGTTGGCACTTCGGCATCTGGGGACAGGGAAAATTGTTCAGAGATGATGCATATTTCCGCTAGAAGTCATTAAACGGCCTTGAATAAGGAACGGCACAACGTCCTTTTCGAAGAACCAGTATTCAGATTTTTGTCACATATTAAGCGTTCCCTTAACTGACAAAATTTCCCCGAAAGTGGGTTTGTTTGGGGTTATCTACAATCTTATGTGCAATTTCTAGAAAAGAGCAACCAAGAAAGCACAGTGGCCAAAACGCTCTGTTTTGATAATAAACCAATAACTGTTACAATAAGGAACGGAACGCACAGCTCTAGGCACTGGTCTGCAGCGTACAGTTCCATGGATCTAAAGTAGTCTGTTACATGGAAGAAATACTTCATCAGATAATTAAACTTCTTACTCTGCACTACTAAAAAGAGACTCGGTAAGAAATCAAATCTGGACTGACGTCTGCAGGGATGTTTTCAAATAAATAGTTTCTGCAGAAAATTTACGTGCTTATTACACCTACAAAGGCTTGTGATTTCCTTAAGGACTTGAAATGCTCAATTATTTCCCCCACTGGCTATAGTTTCCATTATTTTTGACTGCTCCGAGAGAATAAACAGGTGACTTTGCTCATGGCTTCAGCCGTGTGACACCATTAGATTGACCAAAATTAATAAATAACGAAAGATTTAATGAGGAAGAAGGAACACAGGAACTGGCTTTGATTGGGATCGCCACGTCCTGCAGAACTGAAGGAAGGCTGTAATATAAGAAACGGCTCGAGGGGAAAGTACAAAGCAGTCGGGATCTGGCAGGCAAATGTGACGCACATGTGGCGAGGCAGCCTGTCATCCATCTTCCTAGACGGAGATCTCTTTGTTGCTCTGCCGGGGCAGTCTGTAGATGTCCAGCTCGCAGAGTGTGCAAGACAAAACCAGTGCACATCTAACAAAAATAGTTCTGTTCGTAAAATCCAGAGAGATGCAGGGACCAGCCCTGAAAACAGGATGTTCTCCGTTGTCAGGGTAACACCATCACCCCAGACAACACCAGCGTCAGCAGGAATCAGCAGCACATATTGGGTACCCACGAACCCTCCTGCTTCCCTCTTGGATTTCAGCCCCAGAGAGATGCAGGTAACTGTTGCTAAGGCGTGGCTCAGGGCTTTACTGTATGTTAGCAGTTGAGAAAACCAAGAATCCGGCTGATGCTTAGAAAACAGCCTTACTGGTGGGACCCATGCAACTTTCCGACATCAATAAAGTGTCAACAGCTAGCAGAAAAAGAGAAAGCAAAAAAGCAGAACTATAAGGAACAATCCTTTTGTTAAATGTAGCACTGTCCAGCAAACATGGTCAGATCCAATGAGACACAAAATACTCCTGCTCATTTCTTTTTCCTCAGGGTAACACTCCTTTAGCTTTGCTTTCATCGGATCAGATACCTGTTGTGTACATTCTTCTAAGAAGTTAACACACAGTTTTCCACTCAGGTCTGCAGCCTGACCTCTGGATGCGTACACTGCCTCTCCGTCAAGCCAACAGACTTCAAATCACCACTCAGCTGCAAATACACAACGGTTCAGACGTGCAGTAGAGTAAATGACCAGATGAACAAGTTTTGCTTGTGTGCCTTGCTAATGATCCCATAAAGCAAATAAACTGAAGTCATACGGCTGACTAAAACAAAAATGTGCACTTTTGGAGGATTTTTTTTTTACTAATGAAAGTAGTTACATTTTCTAACAGTTGCTGATCCCATGGCATTACCGATGCGTGTTTATAGGTTACTCTTCCGTTGCAGTCTACTTGGTGTTTTGGATAGATATTTCCCTGAAAATGTTTTCAGAAACCTATCCAGCTGTAAAGAATTCCCATGGAGTAGAAAAAATTAAATATTCTGAATTTCGAATACTAGACTTGACGAGAACAGCCTCATGTTTTTTGAATCTTACTCTGTCACTGCTGTTGTTTTCTTTCCTTCCTAAAAAAGTCTGTGTTTAAGGCACTCTGTTTAAATCCCTCTAGAGGTTAGACCAGCTCTTTAGCACTACGCAGTGATTAAAACATTCAGTCACCAAATGGGACACACATTAGTGCTTGTGCAGAAGAAAGAAATAATACGATTTAAAAAAAATAAACCAGGTAAAACTAAGTTTATTTTTTCATTGTTCTTGTATTAGAAGACAATTTATACTCAGCAAGGATTAATGGAAGGCAGAGCTATAAAAACTATAAATGGAGGAAAGCCTAGGAAAAAAAGGTGGAAAACATCACTCTTAACTTTCAGAGTAGTTGTATGATCAATGTAGGTTAAAATCCACTCCTTTACTCCCAACCACGGCCGGGACCTATTTGCAGCGAATTTTGCAATGCAGCCTTTACCCAGCTGGTGAAAGATCTTGCTTCTTCACTCACGAAGCCCAAGAAACTTCACTCATCTTTCCCTCTTTCCTCCCTCGGTAGGTACACAACAAGCTGGCTGGTTTACATTTAGGTTGATAAGTCATACATGACAAATAAGAACTCTTTCCACAGTAATTACACAGTCAATTCTAAGACGCCAGAGAATTTTCTCTATTTCACTTGCAACTGAGTTGGTGTTGCTAGCATAAATATTTACTTTATATCCATAAACACACATATACCTTTCCCCCCCCTTGTGACCATTACATAGCTACACAGCTCGTATTACCCACCTACAAATGAAGAGATTTTTCAAGTTATAACTTGAAATGCCTATTAGCAGATGTAGGAAACCAACGCCATGAAACATCAGCTGGCACCAAAGCTACCTAGAAAACAGCCATACCCTCAGCTAGTACCTTGTTTTGCATAATTTACAGATTATTAACAATCTCAAGTTTGCTTCCTCAGCACGGGAACGGCCTTTTTGGGCATATTTCCCACCTTCAGGCAGAAATGCCTCCCATTCTCCCGGCGCCGTGCTCTCCCTCCCTGCGCCGGCACGGTGGGTGCCCTGCTCCCAGCCGCACGGCCCCGAGCTGCTCCGGGAGGAACCCCCGGGGTTTCATTAGCGCTGCCGCAGAACCGGGCACAGAAGACTCGTGATAGCCACAAAACATCCACGGAGTTAACACACGAGTCCGGCAACAAATGTAAGTTACAAATCATAACATTCAGTTTGTGTTTCATACCAATCGTCATACGCATTAAAGACAAGTAATATAAGAAATAGTTTAAACATATCTTTTGCATGCTTTGTGTCAAAAAGCTTTTAAAATCTCTTGCAATTACTGCTCACCCAGTGATCAAAAATACAAACCAAACTCAGGCTAGGCCAAGCGTCATTTTAGTTAAATTTAAAATCTACATCAAATATCTCTCTGGTGATGTTCAGGTGACAACAGATTATAATCTTTTTTTTAAACATCATATTGTTATCAATTCCACCCGACTAACATCAGACAGGAAAAGCAGCTCAACCCCTTTCTCAGAGGAGCTCTGCCCTCCCCTGGCACAAAGGCAGGCAGGGATTACAGACAATGTGAACCAGAGCTCAAGGCGTCCCTAAAATAACATGAAAGCAAAGTTGGATCTCAAAAGCTCTCTGGATTTCAGGCTACCCTTAAGACTTCTAGCTCAAGTAAAAGTAGACCTTTGTCTCCACACTTGGCTACACAAATGAAATTACTCCAAAATTTTAGTAAATACTAATATGTTACAGTTCATATCAAGTTCTTCATAGGTCAAAAAAGAAAGGGCAAGAGTCAAAATCTAATAAAGTTAATTCCTTAACTGGAAGTTTTGGTGAGCTGCCCTGAAGTTGTTTCTTTTTCTTTCTGAGAAATTGCTGCAGAAATTATTCCCAAAATCACCATCTCTGAACAAAATCCCACTAATTCCCACTAACTGGCTCACATGAATCCAGATTCCGCTGTGCATTATAAGTGACTGTCCTCAACTGCCAAATTTATTATGCTTTCCATAAAAAAAAATCAGCCCTGGCATGAATGACCCTTCATATATTCGTTACTGGCTGCAGAAAGGAAAGCAGGGTCTGGGCACTGCACTGGCTTGGAGCTGTCGTTTTACTCCATAGCCGATCCCTTCTCCTTCTGCCCCCAGGGCTCTCTCTCTTTCTCTGCTACAACTTCACACCTTCCTGGTTTTGCTGATTCTTAACTACTCAAGGTTTCTCCCTTTCCTACTAAAATCTCAAGAGCTAAAAGTTAATTATCAACCATTTATCTCTGTGACATTGGGTGTTTTCCATGTATGCCTGTATGACACTCCAGGATCAAGGATGATCTCAGCCTCCCCCTTTCAAACACAAAGATAATCAATGCAAATACTTTAATAGTAACACCAGTGTCATTCATCATTCCTGATCTTAAAACTAAGATCTCTGCTTTGAAGTGAGGATAGGTTAACAGGACCAGCCCCCTCAGTAATTACGTCCCTTTTATGGTAAGTTTTCTGGTATACAACAGCTGGTTTATTATTATTAATGCTGCACAGTCACTACAAAAAATCTGACCTGAATGGGATAAAACCAAACCAGCTGCTTCATCTCCTTTCATCTATCCACATCTCAAAGGGGGCTTTGTGCACCATCGGTTTCCACCGAAGAGCTGAAAAAATCACATGGCACAACAGGGGCCCGACGTATGTGGGTCATCTAATAACCGGCAATCCGGAGCCCCGCCGACGGAAATCTCTGCCCAGCCCATCCTCCCCCGCTTAATCTCGCCAGGCCGAATCGGCAGGGAGGAAAGCCACGACCACTCGCTCCACTTAAATTCTACAGCAAATAAATAAAGAAACGAGACAGCTAGCGTGTTCAGTTGTGGAACATGCCCTGAAAGTCCAGATGAGCAGCAGGATCGTGGGCCGGCGGGAAGATTTTTAGTCCCCAAAATTAGAAAAACAAAAGCCAGACACTAACTTTGATCCATTACATGGCTTCTGCACACAATACAGACATCACTCTCCTTCCACCGCAGAAAACGACTTCTCCCAGCCCTTTCCCTCACAGCCTCCTTAGTTACCCTGGTTTTGCACACCATATTTCTGCCACCAAAGGAGATACATCAGTGCTGCCCGTCGACTCAAGATGACAAGAGCTCAAAACCAGAACATTTTAATTACAGTTCTCTTGTAATTTCACTTGCAAGAATAATCAGAGAGCAGAAGAAGCCCACACAAAAACCAAAAACATCCCACGGGCACTCCATGAACTTCACCAAGGTTCACCCATAGCTCCCATTTAATGATCCCAGACGTGATTACTGGTAAAGCTGGAACCCAAACAATTCAATTTACAGAAAGATGTTAAGTACAAACTTTGCTGACTAGGATACTGCAATGGTTAATTAGTGCAGCTTTCACTGGAGATGACATTGCTAGTACCAGAAGATTCCACGTGTAAACTGCATTTTAAGGTATTTTTTAGCCATGGCTCTGACACAGCTGACTCTTTTCAGGCTTCTTCTCAAACACCAGTAATTACATTTTAACAAAAAGCCATTCAACACAACACTTTTTGTAGCCTGAAAGAAATTAATCACTCAAATAGACGTTTATTTCCAACAGCAATAACTATTAAAACAGGATGCAAAACCCACGCATGAGCAGTGTTATACAGGCTGCTGTGTTTCCTATATTTTAAGTTGTCGCCATAACAATTAACAATATGGTACCTCATATGTCCTCTACCGAGTTAGGGCATCAGTCAGCTTCACACTGAACCACAGCTGTTCACTGCAGACACTCGGCACACCAGCAGCCGCACACTGCACGGAGAGCCTGGCCCACGCCGAGCGGCCACCAGCCTGCCTGAGCCCAGGGCTGCCCGGGGCAACAGGGCCATCTTTTGTCCAGAAGCACCCTGGCAAGAGGGCAGCAGCCCCGAAACCAGGTGGGAGTGAAGCGCCTGGAGGGACACAGTGCGATATTGAAGCAGAAACACCCAGAAGGAGGCGAGGAATGAGCCCCAAGAGCAAGTCCCGAATCAAAATCCTCTCTCCTCTCCAGCCCAAGACACACAACGGCAGGGAACTGTGCCAGCGCTGCAACGCAGCATCTCCCTTTGCACGGAAAAGTGCCTAGTGAAAAATATTCCTGTAAAACTTTTATTGTGCTGCTCCAAGCCTCGGCTCCAGGGCTGCTCCGAGTTTTACTTGGCTCGGAGGGCAGGATTTTCCTCCATCCTCTCTACACCAAAGTACCACAGCACAATTGCTTTCCTCAGAGTAACAATGGGATGCGCTCGCCGTAGGTGAAGAAAATTGCATTCACGCCATTATACCCATGACAGAACAACATGTCTTTGTTAATTAGCATTATTTACATAAAATGCAATTTGGTAGCAAGTCAGCTTCCTACACCTGGCCTTAAGCTAACAGGCCTGCCACCGGGCAGTGCAGAACTTCACACTGCTCGAGATCTCCGCGTTTCAGGGCTGAAGCCGTCAGAAGCCCTGCTCACACTTCAGGTGACGTCAGCATCAAAAGCGTCCGTCATGGGACCATACTGGAGCCCAACAGTATTCAGACTTTTAATTAAAATATTTAATGTGCAGGTTACTGTGCAATTTTATCAGTTGTAGCGCTTCTACACAGTCTCTCAAGTTTAGTGTTAATGGTTCAAATAATAATTACAAAAAATAATTAATTTGGAGAAATGACAGAACAAACATTACGAACAACTTCTCTAGGATACTTCTAATTCTCTGCAAAGATTAAACCCCAAGTAGAGAAAAAACAAAGCAAAGCAAACCATTTGCACAGCCCCGTTGGAGTAATTCCTCTGCAGCAGCCATTCTTTGCAGAGTCAAGGATTTAGTGTTACAACTCACAATGTTCTATTAAAGCCTTGGAGACAGCAGAAACTCTCTAAAATACATGTTATTATAAAAATTCAATACTGTAACTAAAAAGAATAAATAAATATCTAGCTGTGAGCAACAGATTTGAATTTAATCTGAACTAGCCATAAATGGCAGCTGACTCTTCAAAAACCCCTCGTTTTTAGCATTAGGTAGACAATGAAGGTGCACAAAGGACTGCAGTCATACCAGAATGCAGAATTAGAAACAAAAACATTTAAAAGTATCATAAAGAGCCGCTGAAGTTTTGATGATGGATATAAAGATAACAGTAAACAATTTCCAACTTGGCAGAACAACTTAACTCGATCTGTTACGGAGCTTAAACACTTGGAAGTGTATCTGCACATACCTGTGTTGCCACATAACAAAAATAAAAACAGAGGTAAAAACTGCTAACATCCAATGTTTTCACTAGCTACTTTTATCTTCCATGCCGTGCGATATGAGAAAGCATCAAGGATAAAACACACGGCCCCTATTCTGAAGGCAGTACCATTCATGAGTTAGATTTTCATAGCTCCAATACAGTCCTAAAGGGATATATAATCCAACCAGCCACGTGCACGCACATCTCCCTCTCTAACCTTCTCAAATCCAAGCTACAGCCATAGGAGATGGGGACTCCAGATGCAGGCAGCAGGCTCCAGCTTCGCCGCAGACGGGTGGGCAGTGGCTATGAGCAAACCCCGACTCCAGCCCCGGGACAGTGTGCCACTGCCAGTTTCCCTTGCAAACGTTGTGAGTGGGGGAAATGCCAGTCTCAGTACGTCTGCGCGGCGCGAAGCCCCCACCTCAGCAGCTGCTGGCCATGCCCACAGGGCTGCAGCCCCACGGCGACAGGGAGCCAGGTCCCCCCAAGCCATCCAGCCCCGCAGGGCAGCCAAGGCAGAGGGGAGATGCCCTTGGCAGGCATCCACCGCCCTCCAGTGACCACGAACGGAGCCAGAACGACTGGTTCCGGCTGAGGCATCTCAGAGCCGGACATCTGAGCACAGGTAGACGAGTCCTCCTCGCCACCTCTGAGTCACGGTTCCTCCCCGGTTCTCCACCTGAGGCTGCACAGCTGTAGAACGCCCACAGGCAGAGCTCAAAATTACATCCTGGCCAAGAGCAATCTGTAAAGCAGAGGATACAAAATTTGACAGTTTTATCATAAATAGCCCTTAGGCCTTCTAAAAGGAAGCCATGTAGGGAAAACAATTACTGCCAGACAACCGTATGTTTTAATGGGAGCGCAGATATCCTCTGAAGATTAACTTTAAAATTATATTGTAGGGATATGTTTATTGCTCCTCAGTGATGAAAATAAAACATCATTTAATTTGACTGCCAGGGCTGAAATCTCCATCAGAGCACCAAAGCTGCAATCTCCCTGGTGTACAAAGCACCGTCAGCCCCATTGCTAATGCTGCATGAGCTCTGCAATCTTAAGAGAAGTAAAAGTCGTGTTAAAAATTGCTTTGGTGAGAAAAATAAGTAGATGATAACTTGAAGCTGCAGAGAGAAAGCATTTATGTTGTAACAATTTTACGCTGTCATTTTAACAGACTACAAATAGATTTCAAAATATTTACTGAAGGCGGAGCTGAATTCACCCAGGGGTGTTAGGTCAGAAAGGACTGCAGAACGGAGCACTCAACGGGGCTGATAATACAGCTCTAGAATTCATATATTCTGTTTTCATGCATTCCACTTTTTTCCTCAGTTTCTTAAATCGATAAATTTGCACTGATATTTTTCTCTCCAAATGGTATCCCCAAATCTCCAGTACCTGATGATGATGAGTTGGAATGAAAACTGGCACTTATGGCCCCTTCACGCCAGTCTTCCCTTCTTCACCCCAAAAATTTTTGCTATAAACTCAACCAAAAATTATAGCAGGGCAGCTTAACTGAAATATTCTTCACAGATGATGAATTAAAATCTCTCTGAAATGCTTAAATCATTGTCATTTAATTTCACTGAAAAGATTCACAGTACTCGAGATATGTTGGTGAGCGTAACGGATTAGCGATCTGCGGAGGCGAAAGGGAGACGACCCGGGCCAGGCACTCCTGCCTGCTGCCCGACCGCCTGCCTGCGGTCCCACACTCCCAGCTCCCCGGGCTGCCAGAAGAAACGCTTGAATTCATCCAGTGTATCCAGGCACAGTGGAGTCGGCGGCACTGGCAACGAAGCATCAGGTTGCTCTTGCATACCCCATCTTATTCTTCAATGCAGACAGTTTAAATGAAGACAAATGCCCTTGTTTTTTGGCCTATAACCAAGCACACTGCAATTTCTTGACTCTAATAGTAGCAACAGAACACGCCCAAAGCCAGCAGAAAGGAAGCTAGCAACAGTAACTCCCAAGGCACGATTCAGTTTCCTCAGAGCACTGGGAAGCTCTTCCTGACCCGCACCAGGACAGAAGACATCTTCAACGGCACAGGTGAAAATTGCCTCCAAAGCCAGAGGGGTGCAGAAACAAGAGCCCTCACCATTAACTTCTCCCTTTACTACTTCTGCTGCCGTACAGGAAGGGACCAGGGCAAGGAGCCAGGCCAGGGCTCACAGCAGCAAAACTCGCCCAAGCCGCAGGATCCAAGACCCCATTCCTAGCAGCTCCAGAGGGACCCGTGGGGTTTGCTGGCCACATCCACCTCCTCTTGAAAAGCCACAGATGTTGCCAACAGAGGAGGGGGGATGCTCCAAGCCTCAACTCTAAGAGTGGTTCTAATTCTCTCTCCAAAAAAATCTCATTTAAACCTCAACGGTGTTGTTGAACCACCATGATTCGCCAGGCTGCTCTCCCCGACCTGCCCTAAACGGCAACGTGTATGCCCAGAGCCTATGGCTGGTGCCTTCAGGCAGAGCAGCGTTTGACTGCGCGGGATCGAACACCCATCCCTCGCTCACGCTGGCAGCAGTAAGCGAAATGCTGAAGTGCAAACGCCCGTCTTAAGACAACCCATTTTTGGAGGTTTGCCTCAAACAGATGAACTTCTAGCCCTCGGCATGGCATCTCAACCAGTGGTATATCAAGTTCAGATGATGTCAGGGAATATAATAAAAACCAGAAAGTATTTCTAAATCACCGTTTCACACAACAGCCTATTGAAAGAGGATATAAAGTCTGACTCACTGTAATCTTCATACATTTAATGGATTTTTCCACACTCCAGTTGGGCTCCATACCAACAGGAAGAAGGTTATTTTCCTCAGTGAAGATCATTAACAATTCATATGCAGCAGTTTCCACCATATGTGGCTCGTCAGCTGACTGCCTTGATGTGTTAACCAGTCTGCTGGTGGGGTTCTTCTAGCTTAAATGAGGAGCGCATTATTCTATACTTTTAATAATATTACAGAGAATGATACTAAAGTCCTTTGCTGTGAAAGAAATGTTGCTTTTATGCAGAAACATGGTTGTTTAATCATCCTCTACCTAAATGCGTTGCTCACTTCTCTCCCTCTCTCCTCTGTGCTTGTGGGGGAAGAAAAAGATGTGGGAGGACATTTGCAAGACATAAAAAGCTTCAGAAGTTTCCAATTGGTACCATGCACTGATAAAACCTTGTTTCAATTGGCTAGAAAACAAGACAAGAAAGAAAAGGGCGAACATTCCTAGTAAAGAACAGTTTTCTCACTTCCAATCACACTTAGTTCGCTGAGAAAGGGGTGAAAAGGTCTCTTTCCATCAACATAGAACAGGTTGGGTTTTAATCAAATTCTTCAGAAATTTACAGATTTCAAAGCATTTTTCTACAAATCTCAGCACTACCTCTGCTGCACTTCCTCCCTGCACTGAATCACTATTTTGTTAAGTAACCAATTTTTGGTTAAATATGAGCAATTAGAGGAAACACAGCAAAAGAGGAAATCACGATTCCATGTCAGCCTTACGCAAAGTTAGTCACTGGAATTGATGAAATTATTATTGTAGGGAATGAGAAAAAAAATGTGCGATACATTTCTCCAAGCTGCTTACATCCCGCGCCCAATCTCAGACAAAGACACTCCCTCTCACCGGTACACAAGGCTCTGGTCAACAGTAACACAGAACTGAAATTACTGATGGCACCCCTACTCCCATGGTCAAACACATGCTGAAGGATCTGCTGCATACTGGCCCTTTTGTTGATAGTGACTTCATCTTTTTCCCAATAGATATAAATTATAGTCATTTATTCAACGAAATTGTATTTTAAATGTGCATATCAAATCTGTTCATCTCAGAGTCCCAGGGCAGTCTACATGTACTACATAAGCAAAATTTACTTTGTGAAGGAAATAAAAACCTCTGCAAAGGAAAGCACCAAGAGCAACCAACGCATCCAGGCAATCGGATGGCTTGGCCCAGAACAGTTCTGTTTTCAGAAAACAGTGAAGGATCAAATATGACCTCTAGTTATTCTGTCCACCCTCCCAAATCCTAATCCTACTCTATGAAACCTAGATCTACTTCAGAAAGAAGGTAAACTGAATTATTCCTAACCCTCTATTTAATGGTTTCTGCACTGACAGCAAAACACACGAGTTCCTAAGCTGTATAAAGACACTGCCAGAAAATAAGTAAAGGAATTTTGGCCATTTTCCTATAACATTCAAACAGCCAGAAATACAAATATTACAAACACAGCAAAGGGCCATAGAGAACCATTCCAGTTGTGTTTGTTTTGTAAAGAGACTTGTTTTAAAATAATACTTAATCACGTACTCACAACCAGAAAGACAGAGGAAAGCCTAGCACAGGCGACTCCGGGGCTCTGCTCCCCACATCTCAGGCGGTTTGGGGCAAACTCTGAGCCTCCGCAGCACGCCCAACACCCCTCGCTTTTCATGTGCCTGGGGAGGTTTGAAACGCAGTTACAAGGCTGAGGTGTGACAGACAACATGCTTAGTTCAACGCTGCTCTACAGAGGTCAAACCTGAGTTTAACATTCTTCTTACCATGTTCCAGGCATTGGTCCAGAGATCAGTATGAAATCATTTTTCTGCCTTAGATACCAATAGAGATTTGTGTATACCAACTATTTACATGTGTTGCTGTCCTAACGCTTCACTGGCACAGACAGCTAAATTGACTACCTGCATTTTTCAGGTGTTGTTCTTAGAGGACACTAACAACGAGCTCGTCATATTTCCAAATGTCTATCTTCAAAACAACAACCAAAAAATCCTGACAATCCTGGGAAGCTGAATATCATTATTATATCAAGACTTAAGAAATTTGTTTCATGGTACAGTAATAATACAGCAAATTGTTAGCAAGAGGAAATCAGCTTAGTGGTCACAGGAAGAGAAGTGAAATCTGGTAAGATTCTTTTTCTGAAGGGAAAAGATGACTTGACAAAGAGAGTAATCAAGAGTTATTTTGTAAGTGGATTGGCTGATGCTTCCAAAGGCATCAAAAAGACTTAAGTTATTTAAGATAAAATATTCTAGCAAATAAAAATTATACTATTTCATTTATAAATCCTTTTCTTCTCAATTTCATTTGTAATTACAGTGGATATTATAATATACACATAACAAATAAGAAAAATCTCTTCTGGCTTTATTTGTGGAAAATTTAAAACCTGTTCCTCTTTCTAACAAACCAAATGAAGGTAAGATTTCTGTTCCAGTAAAATAGTACTGATCAGTAAAAAGGGTAGGACTTCTTTTATTTTTTTCTTAGCATGGAGATTTATTTTCAGTATGACTGAATATCCAAGAAACACTGAAGAAATGTTTTCAAGGGGACTGAAGGAAGGAAGGAAATTGGCCAAGAACTGGGGACCAGCTTCTACAACAGTTTCATAGATTTGAGATTTCCTTTCTGACAGATCGATGCTGATATGCTTTGAACCTATTTAGAATTAAGTCTTCTTTTGTCCCTACACAGCTGAGTAGCTTCAGCTGTAGTCACCATCAGCTTCCGAGTTGGAATGAGTAGCAGAGAAAGGCAGAAGACTATCTTGATTACGCAAACAAAAGCATGTTTAAATAAGATATGATCAGTACTGTAAAAATGGAAAGATGTGAGCCAGAGAAGGCAATATTTTTACAGTCGACCTTCAGAAGGGAAATATCGTCCTGAGGTCTCACATTAGACAACGTGTCTGATAACAAAACGATGCCTAAGAGTTGTCCTAAAATTACAAAGCCTCCAAACCATTATGCGGTATCACTGAAGCATTTGCCGGTCTGATTCACGGATTCCAGGCGCAACCCTTCTGCCTCAGCTCCCCAGCTGCGCACACATCCCCATGACAACCCAGAGCCTAGCACCCAGCCCGCCGCGACGCCGAAGCCTGCTCCGAAGCAGAAATGCACTAACACACAGGAGCGCGTCCTCTCTCACTGCTGCGGGGCCCATACGGGTGTGTGTCACCCTGGATTAGAAAATCAAAACGGGAATGGCATTAGGTGCATGCCAACAACCTTAACACTCAGATAACTTTTTAAGTTGAACAGCGACAACACCATTCTGCAACCTAACATCTTGCTCGTGCGTGTGCAGGCTGGGGAAGAAAGGTGTTTAGCGGCCCAAATGTTTATCTCCCGCTCGAGCAGAAGCAATGACCAACCCTAACTTGCAGTATGGATCCGTTATATCTTTGACCAGGGAAGCCGGCTTTCCTCCTCGACAATACACAGAAGTAGTCTGCTAATGGTAAGGTCTGAGTTGAGCAAAACATTAGCTCTACAACTGCATTTGTCCAGAACAACGCTACAGACAGACTGTATTAATTTCACCACTAAAAGCAAAATAATGAGCTACACTTCTCACAAACGGCACCAAGCACTGTGTATCTCAGCAGCTCTACTGCTGGGTCCATCACTGCCTCTGTCTGTTACCTCAGCTCCGCTCCGCAGCTCCGGGTGATACGGGGATAACCCAAATTCATGCTACTTTTGAAGACTACGTGATAGCACAGAGAGGGAGAAAAATATGTTGGGAAAAAATCAGAAGAATCACCTGCTATATTATTTTGCAGTAGTTCCACTTCAGCCATTTCACAAACATAGTCTCATCAGCCACTTTGGGCAAGGAATAAATGGTTTTGGCAATCAGAGTTACCCAAGCACTGAAACGATCCTTGGTTAAAATCAAATATGACTGTAACAAGCTCAAGGTAGTTGGTACTTGTGTGCACCATTTCATCCTCACCAAATACAACAATTAACTCACATGGTGAAATCCCAGCTGAAAAGAAACCAAGAGTAACACCTCATTACCTTGAGGCCATGGTGACCTTTAATTCTCCTGAAAAGTCTCCACAAATCCTGCTAAAACAGACTCCCTTTATTACAAAATGATGATGAGCATGTACGACTTGCCACATTTTTTTCCTGACTATTGTTTCCAGCAATTGGTTCTGGAAAACACATCCTACGCCCGCAGCCTTCAGGGGCTGGCAGGCTCACAGTTCAGCTCTTCCCAGGGAGCATCAAATCACAACCACCAGCGCTCAGCTGGCACTCGGTGGCAGCTACGCAGAGACAAAGCTGTTGTTCAAGTATTGCGCAGCTATCGCTGCTTAGCTCTTAAAAAATTTCTTGTGTTTACAACTAAAATACAAGATTGAAACCTGGTGTTTTTTAATCAGCTGTCCTGGCAATTGGTTCTGGTTTGCGTGCTTCATACTTCCTATCATTTCTTAATTTGGTAATCTGTTGCTGAATAAATTCATGGCATTCATCAATTCATACCAATTACACAGTGCAATCAATGGCAACAACCGTTCTCACCGGGAAGCCAGGCTCTAGCTCTTCAGCACCGCCTGTACCTCTCACCCCGTCCCGGTCCGTCTCCCCACTCATCGCCCGTCCGGGAGCCAAGCCAGGGACCAGGACACTTGGTGGGCCAAAGCCACACGCAGCATCAGGCTGCCAAAGCTGGCGCTGCCGTACACGCGCTCTCCAGAGGCCTCACAGGACACCTCAGCTGCCAGGCAGCACACGGCACCTCCCGGGAAGCAGCACAGGGACGGGGACGGCGGTGTCCCTGCCACCTCCCGGGAGCTGCCCCGGCTCCAGGCTGCGGCTGGGACCGGGCGTGCGGCGCAGGGACAGCCCAGGCGCTACCTGCCCCAGCAGCCTGCCAACCCCATCTGTCTCCGGCCAGCCATTCCACATTCTCTCTAGGAAGGATTTTAGGACAGCTGCCAAAACACACTTCTTTCTTTGCTTCTGCCTCATGCTGTCACCGCAAGGACACGCGGGATGGCAGGAGATGGGGACCTACCACCGAGCAAAGGCACGATCCCGGGACGTCCGTGCCATAGCCTGCGCAGGCTGGTTCGAACGCCGCACCGAGTGCATCCTGGGGTGCAATTCTGATTTTTCAAGGCAGATTAGACACACAAGGACTCACATTAATTACAGGTTCTGGGCACTAATCCATGAAGACAGGTGCAGAAACCACAAGTTTACTGCTGCTTCGAGAGTTCTGCGATGGCAAGCCAGCACCAGTACGTACTCCAGTCCCAGGGACACAAGGCCCTCTGTGCCTAAACAAAAAGAGCCAAGCAGCACGAAAAAGCAAACATTCACATACAAGTGCTGCTCAGAACTTCACTCTGAAAGCAATGCTGCTGGCCCCATTACAAACCCCTCTTCTGGCCTCCTTTGTAGTTTGCATTTACTTCGTATCTTCATTTTGTCACAGAAATAGGAGGTGGGCTTTACCACTGAAATGACCCTCCTAAACACACAAGCTATTTTCAGGGAAAGTTTCTATCAGCTCCTTTCAAAGAGTCAGAATGGGCTACAGCGGCATTCCTACTAACGAGTTGCACCGATGTGCTGCAATAAAAGTACCCTCCAACATCAGCAACAAAAATTTTCTTCATGAGAGGCTGCTTACCACTATACTCTACCAGATAAAGCTAGGAGAACTCGTCTCAAAAGCTTACTGGGTTCTCTGCTCCCATCACCTGCCTCTGCTCTGGGGGGAATGGGGAAAGTCCCAGGAGATTTCCTTCAGGCTTTCCTGCTTTACCAAGACCGAGAGACCCAACCGCGTGGCGCTTGTTCTGGCTGACTAAACTCAACACCCTCTGAAGCCAAAAAGTCTGATTTGGACCATCTGGCAGATGCATGGCTACTGAAGAAAGTAAGAGGTTTCTCTCCTCCAGCAGCTGAGCTCAGTGTCGTGTTCCCAGCTTTTGCCAGCTCAGAACTGGTACCACCATCTCCAGGTCTCCAGCTGAGTGCCAAGACAGACACACAGCGCAGTCTGTTTTGAAGATAAGAAGGTTCCATGCATTGCCTTCATCCATCCCTGCTGCTGAAACACAGCCAGGATGGGGGACCACAGGTATCTCCAAGGAAAGGTACGTAGCCAAGGCTGAATAATGCCGCTGTTTACATTGTGCCAAAGCAACAAATGCCAAACTCACCAACATATCTCCATAACAAATATCCCTCTTCCTCCATCATAACACGTTCATGAATTCTAGA
>Ga0181612_152367_pt1 | contig 21254 bp, 6 predicted proteins | sample HoacroProtozoa21_FD_119630 | JGI IMG/M metagenome (GOLD analysis project Ga0181612, IMG submission 119630) | Hoatzin crop microbial communities from Cojedes, Venezuel. Combined Assembly of Gp0051906, Gp0051904, Gp0051908
CGTCACCCTCAGAGGGAAGTTCTTCCTCATGTTCAGACGGAACTTCCTATGCTTCAGTTTGTGTTCTATTGCCTGAGCTTCTGAAATTGCTCTTGTCATGGGCAGCCACAGCTTTTTGCACGAGGCACCCACACCTGGTTATGGCTGAATCCACTGAAACCCCTTTTGACACTACGCCAGAAAAAAAACATCCATTTCATATTCACTGAATTCAGTGATGTGACAAAAGTTATTTGAAAATACTATGCATAACTAAATAAATTTCACTCATTTTATGAGAAAGGTTTTGCCCTTATAATTATTTACTGATGTAGCATCTAAAGCCGCTGAATTCTTATCTTGCTGGCTGCTCCACAGACACCCAGGAAGCCTCAGAATAACTTAGAAAGGAATCTTATCTACACCTTTCTCATCACCATTTGTCCAATACAGGCCTCATACAATCACTAATTACCTTGCCTCTCTGCAGGTTTCATTCTGAGACGTTTTACACAACTCCCATGGTAACCTTCTGTCACCCCAGTTGCCAAAGTAAGCAGCAAAATGTGCGGCCCAGCTCACAACGGGCCAAATTCGAAGTGCTGCCCCGCGCACGACCACTCCTGTTCGGCCCAAGCGGGCCAACCTGCCTCACCAAGGCCTCCTGCCGTGCCCCACGGTGTGTTGGAGCAGCAGAGACATAATCCTCTTTACAGACCTGAAACTCCCTTTGATTACATGCTTCATTTTCTTGGAAGTGTCCTTAGTATCGTCTAACTGCAGAGAGTAAAAACTGGCTGTGCAGGTGTGCTCATGTGTGAGCACCTGCCAGTGGAAGACAGGGCAACCCCACAAGTGTCCCTCTGCTTAAACGCCTCTAAGTATCTCCTCAATCTGTTCTTTTGAGGGCATTACAAGCTCCTTGCCAAAACTACCACATACACACATTTTAGGAAATTTCTGTTCACTAATGGATTCCATTTCACTCCTTTAACACCTCTATTTGCAGCTTTTCACTCTTAGATATGGGAAATGAGCAAGGAAGGGATGCGTAAGCTTTTGTGTGATAACAAGGAGTGCAGGAATCAGGATGTGAAAACTGGTGTCTAGGGACCAAGCACTGTCAGTGTTCCCAGCGCTGAAGTCCAGACCCTGGGCAACAACTTGGGAGAAACATCTAAACGTATCACCAAATCAAAATCATAGATTTAGCGGAGCTTAGTATAATTACGTCTGTAACACTATAAACTATATTTCTAAATTAATGCTTTATTTCTTTAATTACAACTCAAAGAACAAGTTCCTTAGTACCTCTTCTTTTGATTTTATCTGTTAAATGCTCTTAATAGAACTTACCAAACTAATCTTCAATCCCTTTCCTTTGAACGGTTGCAGAATTTTTGAAGGACTGTTTGGATGCCAGCAATTCTGCCTAGAAGGATCAAATTAGCCTTTGGTCCTTATGTTGTTACACAGAAGATTTCAACACATCTGAGCAGAATGCCCCAGGCATTTCCAAATACTCCCTGAAAGGCCCTAGGACTATGACTCACTCACGTTTCTACTGCTAATGAGATCTGGAGGGAGTTCTTATGTCAAGCATGCTCTCTCCTGTTGTGCACAGCGTACATTACTACACTAGATCTTTCTGACTTCAGCTGCACAAGAAACCCACTAGTAAGAAACATACTGTATGTCAGTACGGTGGAGTTTTCTTCAAAAAATATAAACATCAGTCATTCAGCACAGTAGAAAATAATCTGACTGCTTTTAATAGAGTATACTCATGTTGACACCAGAACTGACTTGGAAAATGAGAAAATGTCTAATCATACCCATTATGTGTGACACAATCAGATGGGATTGATTTGACTAAATATAGATGTGCACAATGCAAACATCTGCAACCGATCTAGGCACCCCAAATCACCACAGCTGATGGACAGAAATAAGCCCTTCCACAGCATGACTCATCGCCCCAAGTAAATGTCTAAATTGAATTGCACATTAGAAGTGCCTATTTATCTCTGTTGATTATAAAATGAACTAAGCATGCCTTCTTGAGATGTACTTACATACAGTTCACTAAAATTATCTGAGAGCATGAAGACTTTTTCATGTTCTGACTCAGGTCTACACTAATTGGTCCAAGAAAATTATCACCTCTATCCACAAATCTTACCTTGCCAATGTCCTTAAATCATTCTGATGATAACAACATTACCTCTGGAATCTGAGGGATACTAGTTATTCAAACTGTGCCTCTCTCTATAAAGTACAATACATAGAATTATGCTTGAAGGCGTACCAGATATCAGATTTAAACATAGACTACAGAGGTTTACATCAGAAACAACGCCTTCTTAAAAACATAGTTTTCTGATATTCAATCTAAGCTTTTGCAAAAGGTCATATAATGCTATGAAAATTCCCCAAGCAGTTGCATTTGTACCATATCAGTATAAGCTAGATAAAGACAAACATCTCTTCAGATGTGATCCAAGTGTTACTGCCTTGTGTGGGAACTGGACTGAACCTTTAATGGTCAAAAAAGGTCTGAAAAGTCCTGCATTGAGATGAAGTAATACAATCTGTTTGTAAGAGATGAATCACTATTAAAATAAGCAGCCATTACTTCAGCTACCACACTGAAATAGAACATGAATGTTAAAAATGAAACAACAAAAAAACAAAACAAAAACAAACGACCCAAAACAACAAAACCAACAGGGATAAACCCTTTATCCATCAAAGACAACGGTTCAAAACTGTTGCTGTTCACTTTAATGAGGTTGAGATTTCACTGTATGACTTAGCAATGATCAATTTTGCATATCGCATTTTTGGTAGAGGTGTGCACTTGAATTTAACCCTGTAATTAAGACATAAATGTTCACAGACAACTGGAGTTATAAGTTTTACTGACTTGTAACAACTTACTGGCATATATTTTACTAGATTTCTACAGGAGACAAAGGCAACAGATGAATTCTAAGTGAATTCCTGAAACAAAACTTAAAATGTGATTCTTAACACAAACTCGCAAACGAATAATCTTTGTCAATGAAACAATCAATTAGTAAATCTTTCACAGCATTTAAAACAACCACGTTCTATCACTACTCTATTATCTCCAACATGAGAAGCCACCCAACACCCTCTTTCAAACTCTGTAGAAAAGATTTTCAAATATTTTATGAAATACGTTGAACCTATTTTTTAAATTTTCTTTAATTTCAAACTGCAGATTTCAGAAGTAGTTTTTTTAATTCACACTTTTCATAGGCACTTGTGGTTGACTATCTTAGGACTCTGGTTTCAGCAAACCAGTATAAAGAATTTCAATCAGAAAGTTGTTGAAGCTTCATAGTTTCATATAAATAGCTTCTATTCCATGAGGCTGGATTTGTATGAGTATGTGCTATGTTTCATGGTAACCTAAGAACAAGCAGCACTGCAATAAAGTATGAGACTAGGCAATGAGAAAGTTAAGAATCCTTTCCTCCTCCAGTAAACTCACACCTGAAAACTGAAGGCAGGTTTCTTGAACCTTCCCCAAAACCATTCCCTGCAGATTACATAGCACCAGTGAGATCCTGTGGAGACAGGATACAAGGATTTACACTGCTGTACAACCAATTAAAAAAATCAAAAAATGTGGGAGAGAGCCTTGCCAAGCTAAAAATACCATACCTCATGGAACTTCAAAAATGTAACTTCACAATTATTAGGAGCTTCTTGGTCTGTATTCATAAGAAATTACTTGGCACTCTCATTTTGATTCTTCTGGCATTATTAGCATATATGCACTTAATGTTTTTGGCTGTCTACAAAATCAGGTATTTCATATGCACAGCATGGATGGCTTACTGTTCCCACAGAGGACCTCTGTGTGGCCATGTAGCCACAGTCCTTCACACGTGGGTGCCAGCTTGGCCTGAACTTGCTCTTAGCTTGTAAATGCCATTGGTATGGTGCAGCATTTGGGTTACGAGCTCAGCTGGAAGGCAGACAGCTCAGGCTGAACTTTTGGGTTAGCTGTGGTTACGCAGCTTTGTAGCTGGTGGAGGTTCACATCAGGCCAGCTTAGAAAGTCAGCAGAACGAACGCCTGCATGCAGGCAAAGATTATACAGATGCCAGGGTGTCATTTTTTGATGTCCGTTAATGTGTCTGACCAGGAACTAAAATACGACTGTTCCTACTACATGAGGAAAAAGGAGAATCTCCAGTGATTCAAGGTGTCTGATTTACTCTTCTTCTACCATTACCTTAATTTAATTAAGGCACTGAACTGTCACTTATCAAAAACATTGATTGCAAACTTTTACCCCCACCAAAACATTCATTTCCTTACAGTTTTATTTCGATTTCACATTTAAGAACATTTTCAAAGCCTTTGTTTCTTCTTACTGCTCTATTTTTCCACTCAGCCAGTGCTTACCTTCACGAACAGGAAAAAGATTGCAAATTACCTACATAGGAGGACTCAAAAGACCCAAAGGATCTTCACATGGCCATTAGCTAGGATGAAATTGCTGTGCTGTCTTTTGTGGGGGACTTTTCCTCACCTTCTGTTTCATTTTCTAGAAATTATCTTGACATATCATTTAACAATTGTAGTCTTAGAGATATCATTGTTGAAGTTTCAATTTCTTTCAATTGTTTTAATTTTCCATTCTTCAAACTCCCTCTTGTTTACAGAATCTACAAGTTTCACATAACATTACTGCATATGCCTCCCTTCTTTTATTAGGCTACAAACTATCTTTTAATTGTAAAATAATATTTACATTTTTACATTGCAAACAGGATGTCCAGAAAAAAAAAAAAGATGGTTAATTTTTTTCTACTATGTGTAAATCTGAATTGATTAAAAAGGAATTAAAGTAGACTGGGAAAAAAGCTGCTTCTGCTTCTAGTAGAAAGGACTGTTTTTGTGTTAGGGACATTACACATTTGCAATGGCTGCGAGACCTCAGGCTTTTTTGTCTCCTTCTCCCCTCAAATCCATCAATAACAGCACAGTGTTCTTTCCTCCTCTTTGTTTCGTTCCATCACTTGTCTTTGGAAACATATTGGGGGAGGATCTTGTCATTTAGCTAGCCATGTTTCCTGGGATATGCAAGGTTTATTATTTGTTTTGGAAACACAGGAGCTTTATTAGGGTTATTCTTGGGCATCTGCTCTCTCCATATTTTTCTTTGAGGACCCAATGTGCCCTTTTGAGCTTTTTGTGAGTACCCAGGAGTTTCATAAAACACCTGCAAATGGATTCAGTAGGCACTGGGAATCAAAACAAAATTTTTATCTCCGTCTCCCTCGTAAAGCTATTGATCACAAAGGTATCGTGCTTTCTTACGTGTCTGGACAGCATCTCACACAAAGGGTTCCTGCTCAGTGAACAGACACTCCCTAGGCTATGTCCGTACTAATAACTGAGTAAGTGCCAGGGAATGTTCCTGGGCAGCAGAACTCCGTCGTCTGTACAGCTAAATTGTCAGCATGGTCCCTGGTATGTTTTTGGGCTTAGCCAACTAGCACTCCCAAATATTCCCATGCATTGCTCAGGAGTTAACCCAGGCCATAGAAAATGTTCATTAGGTAGCCTGGATGCTGCCACCCTCCTTTGGTAACTAACAGACTTTAATAAATGGTCACGGGCTGTTCAGCATCAGCTTACGTGAGTGGCCCCAGTACACTTCATTTTTTAGTGCAGATACAGCCTTAGAGCTCTTCCCAGCTCCCAGATGTGCATCTCGCTGATACTCTGTCAGAACAAGACCCAAGAACCCATCATTTTCTTCACACAAGAAAGTAAATGAGAGTCTGCTGGCTCGAATGCAACCACACCATGCTCCAAAGTGCCTGGACAGGGACAGGACCAGGACAATGGAGCACGCAGCAGAAAGCACCTGCCATTCTGTTTCTCTACAGCCTTACATAATATGTTCCATTCTCAGCATAAGACAATTATTTCAGCTCTTGTCAGTTAATAGTTAATACAGCCAACCTCCCATTAGCAGTGTATCAGCATTCCGAGATTACAAAGGTAATGACAAAGCTGTGACAAGACGCACAGTGGAAGTGTGGGACATGGGGCCTGCACTGCACAAGGCCAGCCTAAAGCTACCGTGCTGGCTCAGTACCTGAAGCTCTGCAGTCCGTAGGACTCCTGCAGTGTTCCAGCACCCTGGGATACCCGAGAAATGACCGACTTCAACAACAGAGCAAACATGGGCCAGTACATACACAGAACCCAGTATCCAGCTACTGTGTCTCTCCGGCAATGCTGACTGGTATCAATACAGTCATTCTGCAGGAGCCAGCTTTGATCTGTCCTGGCTCATTAGCTCAGGCTCAGCACAAGCCACGGCAGCAGGATACCTCCATCCAGACTGAGGTGTCCATCACTGCTGAACTGAATGACTAATTGAATGAGGGGAAATACACCTGCATGGTTTACCCGAAGCGAGCCTGTAGCAGGGATACGACAGATCAGCATGCCCTCCAGTCAGCACTGAACTAACACTCCAACACAGGAGTAAACTGTGATTTAATCATATTTGTCAGCTTCTGGATTGTAACCAAAAACTGAGTAATTCTTTTACCCTCAGGAGATCTATTCATTCTCTATCTATTTCTTGAAAATCTGACTATTAACATCAAATCTAGCTGAAATCAATCCAACCCACTCACCACTACCATTGACAATAATTGTGTCTGATCTTGTCAGAGAACTGCAGATATGAAATATCACAATCTTAAGATCTTATCAAATAGCATCAATTACTACGTATAGTCCCTAAATTCAGAGTTCTTCATGCTGAAATATTATTCAGCTCCTATTCCTTCTTAAAAATACAGTATCTTTCCAGATATCCTCCATAGTATATCTCACACACTGATCCCAACATACCACGGGCTCTGAACTAAAGAAAATTGCCAACAAAATAAAGATGGGAGAAAAATCTGGACTTTAGCATCATGGATCCTCCATGCTGAATACAAATGTCTCACGTGACTGAAGGAGAACGAGATTAATATGGTAAGTTATGAGTGGATGCAAGCCTGGATAAAAGGAACTGATATGAAATGAAAGATATATGAACAACTGATTAGGACTATGGCAACCGACAACCTCACGTCTACTTAGACAATGGGAAAAAGCACTAAAGGTCTTTTCAACGTCTGAAAAGGAAACAGCAATCGGAAAACCTGTTGGAATTAGATGAGTGACTAGGGTTTGGCGACAGAGAACTCCTTTCTGCAGAAGCAGCATGGACGCAGTCTGCTCAGCACCTGAGGAAGAGCGGACAGTAAGTTGCCTGCACTTCGCAAAATAGCAGAAAAGGATATAACTAAAGACAGCAATTAACCTGGAGATAATTGTGTTCCCCATAAAAAAAATGCAATAACATATCAAATCAAATTTCAAAAAGGTGGCACATGATTACTCTAGCAGTCACATTTGACTGATTAAAGACCTTAAGATGTTTATCCATTTGTTCATTCGTTATAGTCTGTAAGACAATGAAATGTGTCCATCAGCTAACGTGAAAGTTGGTCTAACCAAGTTTTTCTACAAAATGAAAATTTCCCAAAAAAGCTTCATTTGTAACTCAACCAATGATGAACTGCTGACACTAATTAGCAACTCTATTTTTTAACAAGTTTAGAGAAAATAATAAATCTTACCTAATTTCTCCTTCTTAGATAAAATAAAGATTTCCACAATAATTCTACTTCCAGCATGGGAGACTCTTTTTTTTCTTCTTTGCTTGTGGGAAAATAATGAAATGTGCCTATCTATACTCTTCTTGCACCTATGTTAGGAAGCAGTTATTTTCATTAGGTAAATGTGATGTATTGCTAATTAAATGGAAGTAGCAAGGCAATATGATAAAATTTACCTAAAAAGTGCTTAAAAACCAAAGTAGTAGTCAACAAAAAGAACAGCTGAGTGGTGTTACCTAGAAGAAAACTAAAACCAGATAAAAAGCATGAAACTGAATTCCACGAGAACAAGGAGGGAGCAGTTATTTCTGTAGATGTTACCCACTATCTGCTGCAAAGCAGGTTGAAGAACTATGCATTCTGCACAAAAAAAAAAAAAGAGAATTCCACTAAAAATCAGTGTAACAAAACTTCAGGATAAAGAAAAGTGCACTGCAGAAGTGCATAGGATTTCATTTCAATATGTGCTTACATAAAAGGGAAAACAATGTAGAAAAAGTAATTACTTCTAATAACTGTAATTACTGTTATTAAAAAGTAATTCCTTCCCAAGAATAAAGAAACAATGACAAAGTTTATTGCTCCCTGCTATGCACAAGTACTTTCTATCTTGACCTCAGGAATGCTTTTATTGCAAACAGAATTGGTGGCAAGTCACACACCGAAGTCCAGCAGGGAAAGATCCTTTGCTTTTCTCAGACTTGAGATGTAATAATGATTCCAATACATGACACAATGTAAAAGAAAGACCTCATTTGATTGATCAAAGACATAAAATGAGACCTTTAACAGTTACTGTTACTTCGTGATTGCATAATATTTTCCTGTGACACTTGTAAAATTTAACGAACCTTCAGGCCCACCCCCCCACACCACTCAAAATAGTCAAAAGCCCTGGCATCCACCGATCACCGTGTCGCCTTCGATCCCACAGAACAGAAGCAGTCCCTGAGCTACTGTATCTGACAATATTATTAGTTGCTGTAGCTGACCAGTTAGGGGATAATAATAGAACAACACAGGGAGGCTTTTACAACCACTTGACAAAGACCTGTTAGACCTAAATGGGAATCAAGAGGTTCACTTTCATAGTGGAAAAACAAAGTTTCAAAACACACTGAGAAAACCTTGAGACCTCTATCTTCAAGCAGAAATCTGAGGAACAGACAGAAGAACAGTTTTGACTTGCTGACTTTTTTCTGGGAGGTAGCAACTGTAGACCGAGATTTCTGTTCTGCCCAAGTCAACACACGTCTTACAACTCAGACTTTGACACCCCACCTGACTTCTAAATATTTTGCTATGGTGAAAAAAAGAAAAAAGTAATCTTCCTAAGTGGTATTTATTCAAACTGACACCTAAACAGCAATTTTGGAGCACTTGACATTGTGGTACAACAGTAAGTATCGAACAAAAACTTACTTCTACTTCTTATCAAATTATATTGTTTCTCTAACATACTCTAGAGAAGAACTATTGTATAATTAAAACTTTTACTTATAGAAACATCACCCTTTATTACTTAACACTAACATCCAGAGAATTTGGTGAATCAAAGCAGAATAATAATTTAAGGCATTTCAGTGTGAAATTGCATGTATGCTAGCAAAGACCCATACAAAATCAGTTCTTTGGGATGGAAGGAAACTTTTCTACCGAAGAAATAAACTAAACCAGGAGAAATGCAAATCAAAGCGGCCTTTTCATTTATGCAGGGGTGAATACGGGTTCTGAAAGCAAAAACTTTCAACAGGAATTTTTCTTGCTTGTTTAACTGTCTAACTTCACTTATCAGTTTTAACTGAATACATTGAGACGAAGGGGATAATGAGAGGTTGTGTTACTTGGAGAGAAACCATAATATTTTGAGGAGAAGAAAGCTTTTGTATGGTTGCTTTGTAATTCATCTGAAATACACCACTTCGCATCAGCTCCACAGAACAATTAACTACATTTGCCTAATGAAGGGAGACAGAATTGTAGTTTTGGTCACAATTGCCTCTCCTGGGCTGGTCTCCCAAGCAAACGCCATCGGCTGAACTCAGACACGCAGCTACACTCTGAATGCTGCTGCCTGCCAAGGGAGTCACGCCACGCACGCATTACGGGAAGGAGAGTCCAGCAGAGAGCTGAAACTGTTCTCTATACAGGCAGCCGGCGGGGAAAACCAAGAGCAGTTAATATTGAATTGACTCATGTATGATTTAGGACAGCTTCAACAAGCCTAAGTTAAACATTTTTATTTGAGACACATCAAAACACTTTGGATCAGAAAGTAAATGATGAATGTTTCTGAGAACAGTGTTGTCAAGACTTATTTGGCAAAAAAAAATTAAATCGTAACTTTTTAAAAATGTGAAAACAGATACAAAAACAATAGTGTTTCACATGAACAGAAATTCCAAACTTACTCAGCTTTCACTTCTACATAAGACTTGGGAAAATGGGACACAGTGTTCATCTATATTCTCTGTTGGAAAAATGAAATTGTTCTGTTTTGCCAAGTCTACAAGGTGACACCTCAGAACAAGGCAGGGGGGAACCACGCACTTGCAAAGCTTTACTTACAATTTTTATATAATTCACAGGTTTTTTTCTCCGCCATGGTCCTCTTATAAGTGTTACGCTATGTCCTCTCTGGCATAGCAGTAAGTGTAGAAGAGTGAGGAATGGAGAGTCATGCTCTCATGCAGGAATAATCTGTGGGACATAAAGCTAGCCTAGTCTCTAGATGCTGCATATGAAAAGTGTCATGAAAACAGTTTCAGAGTCCCTCTCCCCGACTCTGCAACATCCAGTTTCAGGGCATGAGAACCTACAGCAGCTTCAGCTGGCTTTCCTGTTTTCTGGAATTGACCTTGAATTTTTAGGAATATGTTGACTGATGATTTCAGACAGATGGCAAAAAAGTCATTCTTAATATTACATCCTTAACTTTCTACATTCCTTTGAAACGTTCCTTCCAGTTACATCGTTTTTAGCACCTTGCCTTTTTTTTGTAAGGAATTTAGCAGTCATAATTTGGTATTTACTACCTCTTACCTTCTCAGAACTGCTATATTCAGGTATACATAGCAGCAACAGAAACTTTCTTGTTCTATTTGACCTTGTGTCTCGGTCTTCAGCTCAGGGGTTACTAAGCACAGCAAGAGGTAAGGTGATCCTACTCTTCACTCAAGACTACAAAGAGATTCCCAGGTCATGCCAAACAGGATCATGCAAACTTATTCAGAACATCAATGGGATCTCTAATTTTCAGTTTCCCATAGGACAGTAAATGGTGAAATAACAGCTTGCTACATTGATGCTAACAGTTCAGAAGTTTAAAATCTCACACCTCAGAACTGAAGGTCTCAAATCATTCTTAAGGGCAAAGTCTGGTCGGTTATACTGCTGAATTATATCATCCCATTTTTGCAAATACTGCAGTGAGTATCACTGAACACGTTCTACTAACGACCTGTTGCCTATGTTCAGGACAAACACTAGAAGTACAGCAAAGTGTGAACGTGCCCAAGGAGCATCACAGAAAAATATGCTTGCCCAGTACAAACAGGTGGGATATTACGCTGGGAAAGTTGCAACAATCTTGACCGTTTGCTACCATCACGCAGTAGGGCAGCACAAAGTCAGCAGACACAGAGGCAGGATCCCAACTCAGCCATGCCCAGGCCGCTTACAAGTCAAGCAGCAGCAGCAGCCTGCTGCCGAGTCCAGCTGTGAGCTACCAAAGAAGGATGCACTTGAATTTTCAGGCAGCATTCAGTGCTCCAAATCTTGTCCCCTATTTCTTAAAATTAAAAGCAGCCATCCGTACTGTGCCCCTGTCAAGAGGCTGTCTGGCTGGTAATTCATATTTGGAACAACATTCCTCCTCTCCCAATAAAATGTTGATATATTTACCCCTCTCCCAATATATTATTGATATATTTTTAAAACTATTCCGGATAAAGCAATAAATATTCAGAAATTATCTCTCACTCAGAAGAGACATTTTGCTGCTGTGTCTCTCACGCAATTCTGATTCTCCAAAACTATCCTCATGTCTCCAATCACACCTTGATCTTTGGTGTCTTTCAGCCTTGAGGAGAAAATGGCATGCTACCCTATGATTAGTAGTGGGCAGGATCCTTCCTTAAACTCCACAGACAGTTGCTAGCCACTTGAAACAAAAACCTGTATACATGTAAATCATTTGTGAATGGAAGAAAATAATTTTGGATGAACATTCAGGTCAACAAGATATTGAAAATGAAGACCTTCGTTCATTCTTGAAGACAAAATGCTCCTGTTTTCTATGTAAACTTTATGCAAATATTATGCAGTTAATGTTTTACAATTTTAAAGAAGTGCAGAGCAAAATCTTGTTTACAACTGAGGTACATTCTCAACTTCAGTCTGTACTAGCCTGCATGCTATTTTGAGATGAAGTTACATCACCACTAACAATATTACTTTATCCATGCCGACCAACTCGAAAATCAGGAAAGATGAACTGAAATTCCGCAAAATTTTTTCTGATGTTTATGGAATCTATCATTAAGATTTATTTAAAAAATAACCAGATTTAATACTTTTGCAAATTTTAAGTGAAGCTTTCAAAGAATATGAAAGATTACGCTCTAATTGTTTGGCTTAAATTTTAATCTAAGACTTGAAACAAAACTCCTTTTGTCAAAAGATAATGCTGTTAGGGTCTATATATCCTGTTCTTCCTCCTGCCTCCATTTGCTAATGCAGTGCAGATGATTAACATGCAAACTATCCCTCTTAATTGTCTTGAAATTTTCTGTCAAAAAAAAGAAGTCAATCTGAATTTTGTAGAGTTCTGTAGCCAAAGGTCAGAAAATCCATCCACATATATACATGTCAGAATTTAGCCTTAGTCAAAGAATTACTGCTTTTCACTGTGTATCACATATTTCTCATTTCTACAGTCTGTTCCTGAAACACATCATCTTTTCTTCCATATTTAAATTATTAATTATTGGTATACACTACAACACAAACAGTGAAACACGGGACAAAATACACATTTGGAGATGTTGAAGACTTAGGATAATGTTGTCTGCAGGCATATGAACACAAACCCCACTGAAGCTAGCGGCAGCGCATCTGCATGTTGTGGAATGTAGATTTGCTATTCATCAACAATCCTTCCACGATATTTTCATCACCAGCATGATTCACCCAGTTCTGAAACAGGTCTGATGAACTGGCCCCTGAAGGGGCCCCTCTCTTTCACACACTACGAAAGGAGCCCAGACCACAAGGTCAGGCTGGATGCTTTGTTTCGGACAAACCCCTCAGCCTCTCCTACATTTGTTGTCACCCCTGTCACCTCAGCAGCAGCCTTCAGCTAAGGGCAAAGCCTGAAGACCAGCACAGAGATGAAAGCAGGCACCAGAAGGACTTGGACCTCCCAATCTCAAATCCCACATCTAACTCAAAATGGAAAGATGTTCAGGTTCCTGACATTTTCACTAAAGGATATAGGATTTGAAAACAAATCATGGATGGATGTGGAGCTTCTGTTAATCCTACCATGCTTAATCCCAAATATACAATGCCAAGGACATGATCTAGAAGTTCAGGACTCATGAAATTTGATTCCAAGAGAGGTAAAACTCGGGAACACGAAGCAATCGGAGGTTGCTCGGACATTATTAACACAGGGAGTGCTCCCAAGTTCCTTCACCTTCCTACAGGCCTGCATGCCGCCTTTGGGGTCATACCTGGACACGCACCACCCCTCACACCCCTACTCGAGTTTCAATGAAAAGGAAATCCAGACAGGGACTGGACCATACCCCCCGCCATAAGTCCCCCCATTTCCCCCCCTCCTCGCCATGGACCTCCACGCCTTTTCTGGTCCTCCAGAGATACCAAGTTTTGCCAGCTGGGAGTAAATCCATCTGGTCACAGCCAGGAAAGGTACATGGACACCCAGCAGTGCGGCCACCGCTGTGCCAGCACCTTCCTCACTGAGCCACAGAGACTTGTCATAAATCCTACACGAACTGATGCTGGTTAATCCACAAAGGATATTCCTTCCCTTTAAGGTGTTATCCATGCTCTCACTGATAACTAGGGAAATTCCTGCCGGTTTTCAGATTTGATGTAAACATCAGTAACATAGAAACCTCAGTTCATTAAAGATCCTCAGACAACTCCGTAAGACTAGAGGCATTAGCCTTGCTGTCTCTGTAAATCCCTGCTTAGATTCTTTTTAAGTTTCCCTTCCTGATATATACTAAATGCTGTTGCTGATTTTAGGCTGCAAGTGGCTGTCAGGTAAGAAATCCCAGTCTATAATTTATATATCAACTTGTTAGGTAAGATCATCATTATTTTACCATACAAAGCAGTGCTGAAATTTCACTATCACATTAGTTGCTGTTTACCTACCAATGTGCTTATATCAGATGTTGCTAAATGATTAAATAGCTTTCTGACTTAACTCTCTAAAATTATTTTCTGACGAAAAGTGGAAAACATTTAACTTCTATCGCTTCATACCATAGGCAGTGGTTCACTCTGGAGACGTGTTGCAGATCCTGCTATTGCTGACTTTTTTGTTAGCAGTGCTCTACAAAATGTTTTAGATAGAATAGACCGTATCTTCAGAAACTTATGTTCCTCTCCCACTCTAATATCTGCTTGTTGTATTTATTGCTTAGATGTCAGTTCAAGACGTGGCCATTCTTCCTCCCCACCACTTGCAGTGCTGCTGTACCATCAGCAAGGGGCTGTTACAGACCCGCGCCCTCGCCGGCCTCAGCACAGCAACACGGGCTGCAGCCCAAATGTTCCAGTGATGTTGTGTAGCTTTAGTTTTTAAGATCCTGAAGTGAGAACGCTAATGTGAGGCCATACATAATATCTAATATCCTTGGAAAAATCCATCCCATCCCCACTATCTGAAAGTTAAGTTATATTAAATAACTTCTGTTAGCACTATCATGCTTCAATCCAATTTTTGTTAACAGTCATTATATTTTTCAGTTCAGATTTCTATGCTTAGAGAGAGAGATGAAAGTAAAACAGTACATTGTCAGGGGAGAAGTATGATTCTAACACTCTCTTGAGAAAGCTATGAAAGCAGCAGTCTTCAAAAACTGTCTTGAGAAATCAGTACAAAACTTGTTCTTAAAGAGATAGGAAAGGAAGACCTACAGAGAGGAAGAGTCATTGATGCCATCCAGCAGCCTGCTCTTTGCATTTCATTTGTCATATAATTTAGTGAGAGCAGGACTTCAGTATCTCTATGGAAATTTCAGAAGTTCTACTGCAAATATCCTCAAGTATCCCACCGCACTGGAGTTAATTCAACTTCACCTCTCCAGCACAGTGGAGCATGGCGATCCTATACCGAGCCTGAACCCTCCGAGCAACCATCCTAGTTCATGTGCTCCTCACTAGGACAGAGGAAAGCAAAAGCCAGGCAGTGGACGTGGTGCAGGCAGATCCATGAGCTAAGACAAGCTCAAGAGTTCTCAGAGCACATGATTTCCCTTTCAGTAAGCACCACTAATACTATGTACATTTATATCAACTTCTGAAAAGACTCCTCTCCCACGTATGCTCGAAATAGAACTTCCATAACCCTTAAATTACCATTTCAAAATCTTTCTCCACTTAACATATTTGGGTCATAGTAGGTTTATTGGAGTTAACTATAAAGTAAAAAATCTAGCAAAAAAAAAAAAAAATATATCTTCAACTCATGTACAACCCAACAAACTTAACAAGTGCAGACAATAAACTAGAAATTTCTAGCACATGTGATATTTAATTTAAAAAATTTTTAAAAATGCTTGAAAATGGAAAGTAATTTTAAATTAGTTTAAGGAAACAATGCATAAAAACAAAGATTAGCAGAGTGGAACTAAACGAATACAGAAAATTAATTATTGCACTGCAAAACAGAAGGGAAAATCGATTTATAGTCTTTGATCATGAAAAACAGTTAGTTAGGAACAATTCTCAAAGATGCTCACTGTGTTTTCTGAAAGGATTACTCAAAAAAAATTTTAAAAAAATTCAGTACAATGGTTCTGATCCCACATAAATCACTAAACATGGTAGAAACTCACAGGATGTGACTGTAAATGTTGGCACATACTGCAAATGCTTAGAGGAAAAAAAAAAAAAGACAATCCACTGTTCTAACTAATACCTGGATCTTCCACGGCACTAAGCTGTGTGGGGGTCCTGCGAGCAGCTATCTCGAGCTCACCTGTTCCATGTGGGACAGATGTAGGAGCCCACTGCTAAGGGATCAGACGTATCAGACACCACCCCCATCATGATCCCCTACTCACGAGCAAGCTTCTGCTACGTGTGACTTGGCATGTGCTTGGGCACACGGGAAAGGGAGGGCACTTCCCAATACCATGATTAGCAGAGAAACAGTAATCATGACGTGCGTGGCACGAGTCTCAACGGCACAGCGCTTCCAAGGTGTGCGATGTCAGTTCCCAAAGCATCCTCCCACAAGCTGCACCTCAGTTAGAAGTGTTTCCTGGATTCACGCTGGTGGTACCGCTGCTACGTTCTTCTGCGATGTGCCAGGTGCTGTAGAGGCGTTTAATCGACGCAATCCACGATTTAAAACGCTGCTGTTGTAAGAACTGCTCTCTCTGCTGCCAAGTGCTCAGCAGCTGGAAGTCTCACAGCTGGACTGGGTGCAACGCCGCTGTTTGCAATCCACATCAAGAGCCTTACAAAAAGCACCAAGTATTGGATTATTACCACTTGGCAGGCCTAAGACATGTACACAGAGTAGGACTAAGAAAGTTTACCAGTCTGACCTGGCTAACTGTTCTAAAAATGGGGGGAAAATCATGTCTAGAACAGCTGAGACATGTAGACCACAGGCAAAATCTTACAGAAGAGAAAGACAACATAAATCACTCCTCCAAGATGAGGGAATCTTCCCCTTTGAAAGGCTTCTAAACAGTCATCATTCCTAAATTCAGCCAATGTGCACGACTGGAGAAACTCAGAGCGGGCCAGGAGGAAAATGAGCGCAACCAAATGTCCATCTGAACAAACACCAGTGCTGACAGAAGAGATGGAAGGCAACAGACCAGCACTGCAGTCCACCCTGTCCGTCTGCTGGGCATGCACCTATCTGCTAGTTAAGTTGATCAGAATGCATAAAAATAACATTTCAGGAGTAACCAGGACGCCTGTGGCTGCCGAGTCTTTTCAACACCTCCTGGGTCTCCGGCTGCTTACTGTCCGGCTCTGAGTTAGGCACTGCCTGCTTGCAAGTGGTGGGCCCCTATGCGTCGTGGGGGAATTGAGGTCCTCTCTTCTCAAAGTAACAATTCAACTAGCTCCACAGCAGTTCCCCCTTGTTAGCAGCAATTAACCAGCACCTGATTAGAAATATATGAGGTCTCCGGTGCAGCTCAGGGATTACAACCAGCCCTGTGCACAACTACCGGCATTCCACGACCAAACCAAGCGCAGTCTGTTGGAGCAGCTCTTCATGCTCACAGTCAGGAGGGGTGGCAGTGGCTGCCGCTGGCTGGTCACTTACCACTGCAGTCAGTTTGTAGTATGAACCTGCTTAACACCCAGCTATCCAGCAAAACTCGCACTTACCTTCACAGACCAGGACTTAACTCCAAAGAATATGAGGTGCCATTTGTAAGAGATGCACTGTTTCATTCAAGATCTGGTAAGAAAGCAGCAAAGTTTCACCGGAATTCTCCAGTCTGAATATTCTGTAAAATTACTAGCACTGCATCTTACAGACCTTGTGATCTATACCCTGTTTTCTGGGGTATTTGTAAATCCTGTTTGCATAAACCGTGATCTTTTGGTTCATGATCCTCCTTTCTACCAGCACAGTATGGCCTCACAGATACTAAATAATTTTAAAAAACTCTCAGTTCTTGAATCTCTCCACTAAGGTAAATACTGACATCAAAACCAGTATATTATCAATTTCTAAGGGCAAAAAAGAACTCCAGCCATGTTCTTCTGAGCTGGCAGTGGGCAAGGTTGATTTTGGTTTTAATTAATGATGTATAAGGGAGAACATTAACAGTGATATGACTAAGGGCACTACTGAAGGAATGTTTGAGCGAAGAGGCGGGTGTCACATCTGCTTCTTGGTGATTCACGATTACTATTATTACTACTATTTGTAATTTTTATTTCATCACTACTATTCCACATTAAAAGAAAATGGCCCATCCACAACAATGCTTTCACCCAGCAAATCCACATCCACAACACTGCCATTTTGTTCAAATAAGTAACTTTTTTTAAACAAAAGGAAATTACACTCAACTCTTGCAGAAAACAAGCTATCCACACTTCCCACAAAGCTTTGAGAACACACCTAAAGTGATAGTTCTTGATATGCAGTTCCTTTTCTACTCCACTTACTTGGGGTCCTTGTACCCAATCTTACATTTCATTCCTAGTGCCAAAGCTTGTTTGTTTGGGTTTTTTCATATTGACAAATGTTTATTTAGATATATTAGGTTGGGGAGGACAACTGAGCTGTGCTGTCAGTTGTATTAATGGTATGAAAAAGTGTAGTTGTATAGAAATGGATACAGAAAATAAACCCAGACTTTAATTAGTCATTTTCACATTATATTCCATAACTTCTATTTCACTAAAAACAGTATACTTGATTACGCATCTAAGTTGACACTGCTAAACAAATAATAACCATTTTAATGCATGATAAAAAATGTTAATCCATTCCGGAGAAAACTGCATGTAATTTAATTATTACTAAGCTTCTTATCCACATTTAATTATCAAAACTTACATTTAAATACTGCTTATCAACACAATTCCCTTAAGCATCCTATTGAGTAGGCTCTGTGTGCGAGTGTCTACACTCACGAGTACGTGCGCACACATGTACGTAAGACTCATTTTACGCACTTTAAGATTGAAGCCCTTCGCTAAGTCATGCCTTGCACTGCATCACAGTTTGAGGTACGAAACCAAGGTATAAAGAATTTGATGAATATAGTTTAACTGCCAAAATTTTCTTTTGTTCACGTTCGCAGAGCTGGAAAGTCTAAACACAGCATGATGAGGTAGACCCACCATGCCAAGTCACCTTTATTTGGGGATACTGATAATTGGCAGGAATTCTTCAAGTAGCCAGTTATTATAACCTTCAGCTTCTGCAGTGACAAATGCTGCTGGGAGGGTGTTTGACAAAGAACACACTTGTTATTAACATTTACAGTGAAAAGTATGCCACACATATCCCACACATTTCTTAATCGCTACTCCACCTTCTTCATGCAAATTTAACAAATGACTTATATTTACATAGAAAGCTTACAGTTTTATAAAACTAGGTCCCATAGGGAGGCGACTTTCACTCGTTTGGTAACTACATAAGAGCGATCCACAAATATAGCCTTTTCTTAAGTATGGGTACAAATAAATCTACAGAGATATTGCAATGGGTACAGCAAATTCGATGATGAAGTATTAGCGTAGGAAACTGTTCAGGTAATGTAGCTGACCAAAGGAAGTTCACTGTTAAATTGGTGAGCACATGCAGTGAACACAACAGTGCCTAATAACTAAACCCAACAAATCCCACAGGTCTTCACTGAAAACAGACATACGTGGTTCAATTCACCTTTCAGAGGCAATTTTCAGGCTGTGTACCAGTTGCTGCATGACCACACTGTTTTTTCAAACAGCTTCAAAGCATAAAGTGATCTGGTAGAAAACTCCATCAATAGAATACTGAGCCTGGTCCAGGGATGTGCTGGAACAGAGCATGTTGAAGACCACCAAACCGGCACCTACCCCTGGCCAGTACCTTGTGCTTCATGGACTGAGCTGCACGCTGAGCAGCACTCACCAGCAACAGACCTCAGCTCTCCCAGGTGAAATAAATATTGTCAGCCTGCTTTGCTGCTATTCTGAAAGAAACCTTTATTGAATGTCTTACAAAAAAACCCCACGGCTATGTTTTCTTTTTCCCTCATTTCTGACGAGGCAGGAAACATCGGACCACATGACTGATTGGTTTTGACTGATTAACCTGTCAGGCTGAACTATCAAAATAAATATATTTCCTTTAGATTTAAAACAAAATATTAGTTAGTTAGTCTTCATTCAGATTAAAAAAAAAATGTATTTAGGGAAAAAAAAGCAGAACTCAAAATTAAGCATATCTTTAGTTCTAAGTGAAGCATTCTCTTCTAGATACTTGCAGGAAATGCAGAGGCAACTAAAAGCTGGATTTTCTGGGCTTGGTAATAATGGTGACGTTCTCTTACCCAAGACTTCAGGGATTAAACTTCTTCACCCAGAATATGAGAGATCCAGACAGGATTTTTTTTTCCTGTGCCCAGTAGGAAGTGGATCCACTAGTCCTAATTCACAGGAACGTGTTCCACCCACTAGGCTGTAAAAGGAAATGAGTCCCCTCCACACTAACTTTTCTACCCTTCTGCTATCAACACAACTATTGCACCGTATTTTCAGAGAACACAGCATTTCAGCAAAGAGACCAGCAATCTGAAACACAGCTGCCACATTGCACAGTACTCCCTGAAGAGATTATGTCTAATGAAGAGTCTGGAAGACAATTTTACAGGTCATTTCAAGCAAGATAGTTGAGGCTGGAGATAAAAACGATGTTATGCCAATAATAGAAGCCATTATATTGCAAGTTATTAAAGTTATTAAACATATTCCTTAACAAAGAAAAGGTTTTAATGTATGTATTGGGTTTGACAGTGCCAAGAAACACTTGATCTGAAAACCACAAAAGCTGAGGAATAATCAGCTGCCTCAACGCAGTTATGCACATAAGAACCCTGTTTTCACCTGATATTACTTTACAACCTGTATTTTAATGTCTAATTATCCTTCCTCACATGTGTAAGAAAACATATTTATTTTTCATTATGTAAAATATTTCACAGAATGAATAAGCAATATAACCAGACGTCCAACTGATGAATTAGTGTATTCTCACTAGCTTGGTATGCTGACAATCTGTTCTTCAGTAACATTTTTTCAGCAGGGAAGTTTACACACAAGTACTATCACTTTCAAATCCCACTGCACATCAGCACTCAGATTCGGGGTTAGACTACTTTAAAACTCACTTTCCATCCTGTTTTAAACTACAAAACTGGGCTCTTCGCCAATTAAATACTTGCACAGGAGGGGAAAAAAAAGTATCCACGTTTTTGTATTTCAGAAGGCAACCTTCTGACATGTATGTCACAATGTATTTTTTGATACATTAGGGGTGAGACTTGATGACTAGATGGAAGAGGACTACTAGAAAGAGTTTACTTGCATATCATTTCTAACATACAACAAGCAAATTCTTAAAAAGTAGCCTCATCTTTTGGAAACCATTTAATTACAAATTCTGCAGATAGCCTGAAATGTGCTTTTCACAGAATCACAGAATCACAGAATGGTAGGGGTTGGAAGGGACCTCTGTGGGTCATCTAGTCCAACCCTCCTGCCAAAGCAGGGTCACCTACAGCAGGCTGCACAGGACCTTGTCCA
>Ga0181612_141692_pt1 | contig 21253 bp, 13 predicted proteins | sample HoacroProtozoa21_FD_119630 | JGI IMG/M metagenome (GOLD analysis project Ga0181612, IMG submission 119630) | Hoatzin crop microbial communities from Cojedes, Venezuel. Combined Assembly of Gp0051906, Gp0051904, Gp0051908
CAAGAGTGGGTTGTCTTCGGGGTTTTTTTTGATGTGGCCTTGACGTGCACAACGGGATGCTGTCGAGTGGAGTCAGGAGAGGAGAGCTGGGATGGGCTGGGCTCAAGCCCACCACTGACTCTGGTGGTGACAGAAAGAGTCCCACTACTGTTCGTAGGGCTGAGGAACAGGCAGCTGGAGACTGCTGTGATCCGACCAGTTACCGAGGGGGTTGTCTGAGCAAGTAACTGGCCTGTTATCTAGATTTTTAAATGGACAACTAGTATTTCCCCAGGTGCCAGCTTCTCCGGATCAGACCGAATTCAAAAGCTGAAGTGCTCAGACCGATCCTTTTGCCACCTCAGCAGCTCGCCTCGCACCCACGCAGGAATCGCACCGGAGCCAGAGCCCGTGGCCTGCCCTTGCCACACCGCACTTTTTGTGTGTGCCCTGAGCTCTGTCACAGCAGGGTCTCGGGCACTGCCCTGCGCTTCAGACCACGTAGACCTGCCCCAGGCCATCAGGGTGAAGGGACGGCAGCCAGAACTTTCAGTTGCACAAATTGCCGCAAGGCTGATCTTCAGAGAACACAAAGGCTCCTCATTTCACCCAACAGTCAACGGCTCCGACAGAAAAACTTTTTCTCTATATAAAGGCAGGCAGAGCACAGGAGTTGCTGTCTCAAACAGAATCGAGATCAAAGTGATCTCTACTGTGCATCCTCAACTTGTATATTTGAAATTTGCCTCTCTGCCTCCCCTCACTGCTGTAGTGTGATGTATTATTTAACACTGTGTTTCATCCTTTCATAAGAGATCTGCCACGTTTAGGTCACGTCTGATGTTCTGCTATTGAAAGGGGGGTGGTTGGTGGGACCTGCCCTGAATGCGTCTCCTCCCTGCTGCTGTTCGTCCCTGCGTACTTCTCTGTCTCTAAATCTCAGCTATCACACACTTTCCTTTAGCCAAAAAAAAAAGAAAAAAAGATTTTTCTTAAAACACCAGAACAAGAAAGGAAAAGTGTCCTAGCTACATGGTGATTTCTTTTTAAATCAAGAAAACGTGAAACCGTGTCTAAATTATGTTCCACAAACGTAAGCATGGCAGATTCACAAAGATAAAGTCCAGCCCTTTCTGGTTTTGTTCCGTGGGGGTGGGAAGAGAATAGACAGTGTGACAGGAAGGAGGAAGAATTTGTCCTCTCTCCTCTCAAGAGTTTTCAAGTTGTGTTACATCCACTTCTCTTCAAACAGTACTTGGCACTTCCCATTCACAGAAATAAAATAACCATGTTAAGGGTAAGATGCAGTGAATGAGCTCCCTCTGCTATATGAAAACTCTAGAAAAACCTGCCAAGAGGCTATGTAAGCAATAAGCAAATAACAACAGGATAAGTAATAGCAAACAGGGTAGATAATAACAGGTAACAGGCATCAATGCAGAAGTGAACTCTCTGTATCATACCAGATCAGTTTCTTACAACCCAATGAAAACAGAACAATGCATGGGCATTTTCAGATAAATATAGTATCTTAGTAAAAATGTCACATGCTTTCAAACTTCACCACCCAGTCCTAATGGATCAAAACAATATACTCTAGCTACTACTATCCTGGTCAAGAACTGACCGCTTTCCCCAAAACCCAGGCTTGTTAATTAAGAAATTATTTCAACAGGATTGAACTGCTCAGTTGCCCCCCAAAGCTAAATGGGCTCTTTTGATATATGTATTTGAGGGCTGTCTGACCTCTCATATGAGTAATTATTAATTAATTATAATTAATTTATTATAGAAGCCTTTTCATTCACATATAATAATGATTTGTTTTTTTGAGGTACAGGTGGTTCCCAGGAACACATGGTAGCAGCAAACAAAGAAATCCATAGGTCTGAAATTTAATGAGGCAAATGCATTGACCATCACAGGCCAGTTGCTTTTCAGTAAGCCTCGTCTGCCTTCAGACATGCCATCTGGGGGAAAATAATACATCTGTTCTCAGTATTGTATAAGTGAGAATGTCTGTGTCTCAGTTTAGAATTCAGAAAAAGAAAAATCCTTGTAATCTAATGCTCAAACAGTACCTGCTGCTACATTGACCAAAAGCATCTCTGAGCATTGCTAAGGCAGAGATTTGTCTCTCAGAGGAAAGGCTGCATAGAGCAGCTCAGGTGTAAACTAGCACATAATACTCACACTGGCGGAACATGTTTTATTCAGTGCCAGCTACTTTTTTTATTTTAAGCTAATTTGAAGAAAGCATCAACCAGTTACCACACAAGGCAGCAGGGCTGGAGCCTGTTCTTGGAGGTATTCTAAAGGTATTTTAGTTGAATGGGAAAACAAATGCCATATTTATTACTTTGTAGAGTTAGGAAACATGATGGAGATACAACAAATCTAGGGGAGTTATCTGTCCTATTACTCTCTAAAACAGCTGTCTACACTGGAAAACTAGAACCAGAGACTTTCAGAAATGACAGAATAATTAATTCTCAGGTCTTTTCTACCCATCAACAGCAGCCTTTTTTCTTTTAACTCTAAGAAGATTATAAATGCTGAGTTACTTTGGGCTATCTGAGCGATGATTTGGGTTTCAAATGAGAACTGTCACGGTTGAAAGCCTAAAGCTCTGTTTGCTTGGCAATGCCCCACTCTATTTTCAGAATTATGTTGTCGGAACTGTTTACAGTCCAGAGCAAATTACTGACTCGGAGAGGTGCAAATCCACAGAGCTCTCCGGAATGTCACACGCACTGAAATGAATGCCATTACTTTAGATTTATTCCATGCTAAACAAGAAAATTAATTGGCCCATGGAAAAAAAAATTAGGAAGCAAGATATGCCATTACCAGCAGCACTGACAGAAATACAGAGGGAGAATAACGCTTCAAAGCTGCTCAGCTGCTGGAGGCTCTGCTATTCCATGCGAATAACTGGAGTTTCCCCCTTGCTCTAGGTGCTGTCATTTATCATCTTTATCTGCTACATTGCGTCTTCAGCTGCCTCTTTCATGATGGCACCACTCCTAGAGTTTCTGGTGGCACTGTTTCTTTTTTTTGCTTACGCCTCCAAACTTAATGAGAAGTTTAAAGGACTGTACTGGCCTCTTATGGTAAGTGAAATGTGCAATATAAAAACAGATTTAATTGTACAGGATAACATGAGTAGAAGGGACTATACGGGAGTTCAGGCTGACTGTTAACAACTTCCCCCCTTATTAGAAACTCGTCTGTATTGCCTCTCATTCAAAGGGTCCCAAAGCACTCTTTAAACTGTGCCATACTACAGACTATAGCTTTCTTGGTGCTGGCATAACGTGTGGTTTTACTGAAGGCAAATGGTTTAGGGCTGGAGCTTCAGAAGCAGGCAACATCAGCCTAAGTCCGACCACTGCTGGGGTCTCCTTAGTATTGCCACCCTTACAAGTGGGGAAACTGAGGCACACTATACAGTAACGCATATACTTTACCAAAATGCTTCCAGATTCTCAGGTGCGCTGTTGAGGTGGCGAGTCGCACTCGCCCGCAGACCAGCTGGCAGCTCCCGCTGTCACCGGGGAAGCCCTGCCGCTCTTGCCAGCAGGGGCTCAGGCCCACAGAGGACCCACTGGCTGCTCATTCACCAGGCATCCCCCATGCTGCAGCCACCGGTGATGATGGCACGCTGGCCAGGGGACGCCTCTGGGGCTTCAGGCATGCCTTGTCCAGGGAGCAGCTGCCTAGCAGTGCAGAGGCTGCCAAAAAAATGCTCATCTGATTGATCTGGATTCTCTTTTGGTACAGTCTAGCAATACTTCATCATAGGGAGAATTGATTTGGAGCTCTCAGTGTGTAAAAACAACATTAGCAAGGCCACTGGTGGATAAAACGATAGCAGTGGCTTTGACTAGGACATTGTGCATGGTTTTCAGCTGGTAATCTGAGTTCCATCGTTTTCCTGTTTTCTACATGCATCTGATTCCAGAACTAAGACAAGAAAAATACTCATGTGTTTATTATGTCCATTACCGTAACGTACTCCAGCCACAGAATGTAGGTAACTGACCTTGCCCTGGCTTCAGAAGAATCAAGTTTCTTGTAGGATTTGTGTTTTGAGACAGTATCTTACTCATCCATCCATTCTGAAAAGGCAGAAGGATCTAATTGTGAACAGAGGTCAAGATACCATTATTCCAGATCACAGGATTTACACATGCCCTGGGAATCACAGCTCTTGTTTAATACACAGTTCAGAGACCCTGTTGCTCCAGCACATCATGCTTGTATTCCAGGGCATGGCCCCAGCCCTGCAGAGCTGCAGTCTCAGCCACAGAAGCACATATTTCGATACAGCAACAGGTACCTTCACTTCAGGCTAGCTACTGGAGTTACACGTGTACATACGAAGTATAAATCATAGTTTTAAACACTAACCAAGGTGTTTAGTTCCTACAGACAGCCCTAATTCTATACAGAAACAAGCACACGCCAGTTCCCCACGGGAACTGGTACGCTCCTCCAGAGCCGCAGGAGTTCTGCTTAAAGGTGGCACTTAAGGCATTTCAAATGATTCTTCCATTGGAGCCCTTGCTGCGCTCCAAGTTAAACATCCCAGAAAGACAGCCCTTCTCAGCCTGAGACTGGCATACGCCTGTTAAAAGTAGGATTTATAGCAACATCTGTAAGAGCAGAAGCTTATGCCAAGATTCCAGTCATCTCACATTTAAAAATATTTCCCAGATGAGCAGTTCATCTGCTACAACACACCAGGCTGTAGTCACACTGCAGCATCAGGCGAGTCCACTGACGCAGCAACAGAGCTTTTTAATGGTCATTTCTGAAATCGGTTTTAGAGGAGTCTGTATGTTGGAATTACATGACTAATCTGAGAATGCAACATTGCTTATTTCACAGGATTTCTTGTGGTGCGTCACTGCTGCCATTATTTACTTTGCCATCTCAGTTGCTGCTGTCTCAAAATATAATGATGGAGCATCTAAAGCAGCAGGAGTAAGTAGACCTGAGCTTTCCACTTCGGTATTCTGGTGAACTGCATATGGACTTGCTTTAGAAGCAATTCAATTTTGACCCCATTGCAAGGAGTAGAAGTTTCCTCAGTTAACTGAGAATTAGATTTGCCTAAAGCAAGGAAGAAATGGTCAGTTATTTAGAAAAAACAGGTTTTGAATCAATGAAAAGTTTTTTCATCCTAACAGTGCTGCTCAACGTTAACTGTACTACTTAGGGAAGGCACTTCTTCTGCTCTTTAATTTTACCAGCTGTACAGAGAACTAAACTTCTCTGTTCCTTCAAAGAACATCAAGATCCTTGAACAGAGGGAATAATAAAAAAGAAATCAAATTTGTACCTACTAAGAACAGTTTCAATTAAGTAATTTCAACCTCCTGCCTCTCCTTAGTTTTACTTGGAGGAGTTGAAACAAGAGCAGTGTCATTTTACCCTCCAGTATACGGATTGCCTTCGTCGTCAGTATTTGGTGTTCAGAAACAAGATACAGCCTCTCCATCTGCAACTTGACTCTAAGCATCAATAACGTATGCAACAAAGAAAATTTGTGTAATAATTTTAAAAGATAAGGAAGAACAATACCCAGTAGTGTTAGCCAGCAACCCTTACCAAGCCCTCCCAAGCCACACACAGTTTCAAAACAAAGACCTTTTTTTTTTTTTTTTAATCTTGTCCCTGGGTTTAGAGGTGGAGCAATGCAACACAGCATTTACCCCAGCTTCTCAGACTGAAAACCAGCCTGTTCTTGCTACACTGCTCCTTCTTTGACACTAAATAGGTAACTCCGGAATCACTGTATCTCAATCTAGTTCACTCTGCAATAGACAAGTCCCCCAGCAAATCAGTAAAACGCTATTTCCAGAAAAATCGAGATGATTTCTCGGCGGCAAAGAGATGCCCTGGGATAGTGGAGGTGCAGGTTACGGTCTCCTGTAGCTCCCAGCTCAGGGCAATGCTGATGCCCAGAATGTGCGCAAAGCCAGAGAGGGACGTAGCCCGGGGAAGGGGTAAGGACGCATCTGATGGAGCCACTGCAGGAATTGGTACTCAGGCTCCCGCATTAGCTGTCATTTAGCTGATGCCAGTGGGTCAAGACATTTCCCTTCCCTGTCTTTTTAGAAAGGCACAGGCCAAAAATATCAAGCCCAAGTTTTCTTTCAGAATTTTCTTGTGTCTGTTAGGCTTATTTTGGTTTGTCATTGATAGACGTGACCTGTTGTTAAAGACAGCATTATTTTGCCATTTTAGGTGTTTGGATTTATAGCCACAATAGTGTATGCCATTGATTTCTACATAACCTTCAATGACCTGATTGCTTTTCTCAAGCGAGGCAATTCTGATTCCCCTGAAGGGCAAAAGTCAGAAGGTAGGTAAAATTCCCCTTTTTGGTTATACGAGCATGTAACGTGAGATTTTCTTCTCCATTTCACCCTTCACAGGGGCGCAAGAGCACTCACTCAGTAAGAACAGTTTCTATTCTTGACTACCTTGGTTTTGTATGCTACAACTACGCTGAATTATGAAGCTGCTTAGTCTTAAAATACAGCTGGAATTTCAGTGATTTATAAAGATAACTAGCAAGCCAGGAACGTGAAGTCTCTCCAAGTTTTGCACCATCTAATGTCGAAAGGCCCCAAATCCAGTTACAGAAAGTATTGTGCAGCACAGACTTTCCTCCCATCAAAATGTCTTACTTAAAAAAAAAGTAGATGTTTGTTTTTGAAGAACTCAATTATTAACATCCATTAGTCCAGAGTCTTTTATGTCTTGTAGTGCTTTTCTCTTCATGATCTCTTTATCATGTTTACCTCCTCTTTATCATGATTACCTCTTATTCAGGGTCAAGCTTTGACCATCTGTGGGCAAATGGCCTTGAAAGCCAAGGGCCGCACAGCATAAAATTAACAAGATTGTCTAAGTGGATCTGTCTGATCTGAGGTAGACTGTACCTCCTATATTAGAAAGAAATTTGATAACAAAGATAAAAAGAGGGACCCGCTGTTGGGAGTTCAAACCTATTTCAAGTCAAGTCAGGACACAGGTAGTTATTTCGCAGTATCCAGGAGCCCAAACCAGGCATCATGCCCCTGTGGTACTACTTGTTGCACCCACACAGATGAAAGACTGCTCCACACTTAAACAAATCCCCAGACCCCCCAAAAACACCCCACATAATCAAAATCCACAAAAAAAACTCAAAAACACACACCCAAGATGTGTACAGAATCCTAGAAGGCATATAGTAACGCTAACAGGTTTTTCTAGGTATTTTAGTAGACTGTTAAATGGTTTGCAAGCTTTATGCTGAAAAGAGAGACAAAAGAAGAATTAAAGGAACAGATCATAGAAAACAGACTGACTAAAAACTGTTTGTCCCCACAAACTGAACTGGCCTCAAGATCAGGTAACGAGGGTACAGAATTAGGCTAAAGATAAGATCACATTTCCCTGGAGATGGAGAGAGAAATATATAAAGTTACAAATACGCAGTCACGCCGCTTTGGGTCGGTGATTTGCCCATGCAAGAAAGGCTCTGCCTGGCAGCACTGTTCCTCCAGTGCCAAACTCAAGTTCGTGCTGAGGCCAGAACTCCCTTGCAGGTCAAGTCCCAAGCTTGGGGAAGATGTACCTCTGTAGGCGTATTGGGATTTCTTAATGTCTTAAAGCTTCTGGTTTTCAAATACGTTTAACTGGCAGTGCGTAACCGTGACCCACAGCAAACAGCAATATTCTAGTACAGGAACCGTGTCTTCAACAGACTTCCTCTTGGTGGTCACGCTAACAAAAATATCTCTGCAACTTCTTTCACCTGAACCGTTACCTACGCGGTAGTCATCCAAGTGCCTCCAAGCAGCGTTTCTCAAGTCCTCTGACACACCATTTAAAGCTCCATCATGTTAGAACTGTCACTTTACAAGCAGACACCTGCCGAAGAGCAGCGTATCTCTCCCAGCAAGAGCTAAAGCTGACATGGAGATTTCCAGTTTTCGTTTTCATATTGTTCCTTGTTTTAAATTTCAGATGAGGACTCAGATTCCGACTCAGACTGAAGAACCAAACACCAGCCAAGCATGAAGGGAAGATGATCGAGCACTTTCCTCTTTGCTGAATGCACTGCCAATTGAAATATCTCCTGTATTTCAGCCTTGGTATCCTCTTTCCACCTCCCTGTTTACGGAATCGCCAAAGCACAGACAGGGCAGCGATGTGGAAAAGGAGACTATTCCCAGTGCCGTTAGACACTCCTTCAAAACTACAGATTTTATAGTAGTTCAGCTTGCCACGGACATCTGTATCCAAACAACCTCAATTCTCTGTTGCCTCTCCTTACTCAGCACTACAATGTACTGAGTAAACAGGAACACGGTATTTTACATGTATAAGCGGAGCTTTTAATATGCTTTCTTAATTCCAAATCTTTAACATTTACAGCTTCTATACTTCTTGCTGTGCTAAAGAAGAGAGGCTCTGAATGCCTTTATTTGTATTTTTCTTGATTAACTAACAGTATTTCTTTATCTGAAGTCTGAATATTCCACTATGTCAAGCACTGAAGGCATAGATTATCATTAACATATTGGTTTCAATACATCTATGTCTACTGCCTATCTGCGACACGAAAAACTGACAACTGGAAATCTGCAGCAAGAACAAACCTCAAGGTGTAACTGTGCCGCAGGGTCGGTGGCTCACCAAACATTCAGGATCACTTTTTCAAGCTGTTTGGATGGGGTCACATCCCATCTTCTGCAGTTTCCCCACAGGCATGAGGCAGAACAGATGAGGCATCATCTTTCTGGCCCCTTCCTACCATTTGCGTGGAAGCCCTTGCACAGGTAAGGAAGGCTTGCCAAATGCCATCCAACGTTATCTGCCTGTCGAAGCCTGCAGACCCGTGTGTGCAAGATTCCGCTGTCTGATCTCGTGCTCTGCGTTGCAGACAGTCCTGTGAGAAGCTGCGCTGGGCTTGGTCTGCTGGGTTTGCAGAACAGACAACTGTTTCTGTACAGCGCGGGATACCCGGGCCCCAGGAGGGCAAGACATCCTTCCCACTATGAAAAGACAAAACACCAACCCCCAACTAAAGAGTGTCTGCAATGAAATTCATTTTCCCAGACCCCTTTTTTGGGGGAGGAGGGAAGGGGTTTTTTTTTTTGTTTGGTTGGTGGTTGTGGGTTTTTTCTTTCCCCCCTGGAAGAACATGATTTAACTCATGGTCTAGAATTCTGGGGGAAAAGCCTTCTGAATTTACAAGAAGGTGTTTTCATTGGTAGCACAACCTACCTTGAAAAATTCCTGTCCACCTATAAATGCATACTGCTTGGAAAAAGCATGGCATGCTCCTTTTTTATAGCATCAGATATACATGTTTCTTTGAAATAGACCTAAATTAAAAAAAAAATTAATACCAGAACAGGTGGCTTTAACAAAAATAAAAATGAGAGCAGATGGTACTAACAGAGTAAATTAAAAACAGAGATAAAACAATAACGGCAGATTTCCTCTGGAACAGAATTACCACTTGGGTTCCAATTCCCTGCCAGCAGCTGGCTGCTGACGGGCAGAAACACGGTACCTAACGGCGAGCAGGTGCTGGGGAAGGTGCTGGCCAGGTTCGGAGTTGGCTAACAGGCAGCTCCTACACCTCCCGTTTCCAGACCACTGAATGAAAGCAGAACAAACAGTTGCTTGCAAATGTGACAAATAATCTTTGCTTTTACCAGAAAGAGCTCTTCAGACCCCTTCCAGTATGAAATTCCATGTTTCTTTCTTTTCTATTGTCATATTTTACTTGGCACACACTGTGACGTCAGGGGACCTGGGCTCATTTTTCTATTCAATTGTTTTGTATTTCTCTTTTTTTAATTAAAAAAATGTACTGCATGTCACAGCTGGAAACTAGTACATGGTTAATATTTAGAAACCATGCTGGATTAAACCTCTTTTAATAGACATGCTGGGTGTCTTTACTTAATTTTAAGACCTGGTTTCACTGCCTTGCCTTTGACCAGCGAGAGTAACGGTGCTTCACGAAACTCCATGGGGAAGCACACCACGTGCTCGGGCGGCAACAGGAGCACAGAGCCCGCACTGGAAACCAGTCACACATACTTACACATCTTACAAGCAGAAACTTCAGCGCATAAGCATGAAAGAATTTAACCACAAATTAGTTTTAGCATATTTAGTAAACATCAGAGACACAGTGCTCTTACCTGGCAACCAGTAACACTGTGAACAATCCCCCTTGGGTTTATCCTTCACGGACATGTCATAGCCTGAAATCTGCTAAGGTGTTCTAGTAATTTTTTCACCTTGAAATACTCCTAAAAATCAACAGAACAGACAAACACAATTGCTCATTAGTTGCTTCAGGATGACTTTAGCAGGCATGCAATGAATTGCCTGCCCAGCGAGTTTAGTTATTAGCATTCAGGTATTTGGCGATTTGATTTATTTCTAAGCAGTGTGCTCCCAGGGTCAAGCACTTGTGTACGATTCCAGACTTATTTAAAAAGATCTGTTCCCATGATTGAAATAAAATACACTTCTGTATTTTATGAATATCGTTTTGAAAAAGAGAATTCAATTAAAAATAACTACTTTAAAGCCAAATCTGATTTTTGAGGAGAGCTGACTCAGTCTTTTTTTCATCTCCTGCCAGCAACATTGCACTAAGCTCAGAGTCTGGTGTAGGGCAGAAGAAAAGTCTGCTCTTTTTTTTTGGCTTTTTTTTGTTTGTTTGCTTGTTTTTCCTCAATGGACAAGATCAAAGTAGCAGGAGCACTGGATTCTCTGCAATTCGGGATTTGTGACACAAGCATAGTGTTAGCAGCACAGAGGCCTTACTGAATTTCTTATTGCAATGTACCAACAGGGTCACAATCAAACATCTCTTTTCAATCAAATACATTCTTGTTCCAAACAGGAGCCATTTCCAAGACCCGTACAGGCTAATACACGCCTTCATTACAACCAGAGCGCAGCTATTGCCCTTGTGAACTGTGCTTGTTGAACAGCACTCAGCAGTAGACAAACCTAGGGAGTGATGAGTTTCCAATACCAAGTGTGGAACTGATTGATGTAGAAACAATGCAAGAAGTCTTACGATATCAACACTGTCAATCAAAGCCACTAAGGAAGGAAAAAACCATCAGCTGGCATCACGGATGAATGACTTCATACAGCTCTGGCACTGTTAGAAGGTCTCGCTCCCTCCTGCTCTTAACGAAGAGCTTTTATACTTACCTGTGGAAGATTTGTTCAGTCTTGGGTGGTGATTTTGGACAGGTGATGTTAGGGAATTCAAAAGACCTTTCCAAGCAGCCTTTTCAGATCCTCACTGAAATAAGAGGCTCAACTGTCCTTTTAACACCTTGTCCATTACGCCTCTTCATTTTGCTTTTCACCTGATATTGGTCAAAGTTCTGTAAGTATTAAATTATAAACTGACAAAGTAATTTTAACGATACTAAGTGAAAAGTGGTGTCCTATTTGAGAAGGATGCTTCCACCAGCCGAGTGTGCTGGAAAGCAGAAAACAATGTAATGCTCTGCATAGCAAGCAGATGCTTTTCATTCATTATGCTTCTGCTAAGTGTTCATTGTACAAATTCCTAAGCCTGAACTTTACAGCTGCATCTTCCTCTGCTAGCAGACCAGCAGCCTGTATCATTAAGCGAGCAGGTACTTGTAACCAAACACTAACAGTGCATTCTTCCGACACTGGTACTTCTAAAATGCATAAATAAATGAGGATGCATATATATTGCTACTAGGCTGAGCTAAACCTCATAGCAGGCAGCTTGTAACCAACCTTGTAAGAGATTAAAAGTAATAAAGTGAAGTGGCTTCATTCCAAAGACCAGGATACCCAAAGAGCAAACGCAAGATACGTATCACCTTGTATTTTACATATGCATGAGGAAGCTCCACCTACCCATCGTTTAATCCTTTTCTGAGCACGGAGAGGGAAAGAAAGAATACATCAAGGGAGCAGAAGAAATTTAGATAAGCACTAAGAATGTCAGTCTTGTTACAAGATACTCAAGACACCTTTCTGCATAGAGTATTGGTTTAAAAGCCCAGACGGAGACACCATTTCTTGATTTTCTTCTCAGTAAACAGGACTGCATCAAAAACCCTCACTGCAATACAGATTCTTCCTGTACTGGAAGAATTCACAGTACTGTGAACGTTTTGTAAAACTTCTGGGTCAGAAGGTCAAACAATGCTACACAGAAAATGTAAGCATATTTTAAAAAAACATAAAATCTATTTTTCAATCTATTTCCTTGAAAAAGAAAGCAGTGATTCCAATGTTAATTTTGACCAAGAAATACCTGTGCTTTTATTTATATATTTGTGATGCTGTCCATCACATTTTATTAGTAGCCTGATCCATTAAATAAGAACTCAATTACAGTCTTCCCAGGAGACTAAAGGAAGATTCAGTATTTAAAAGGTAGACAGAATAAACTTTTTTCTTTTTTTTTTTTAATTCAACAGCTGAAAAAGCTTCTCTTGACCACAGAACACTATGGATAACAACATCAGCAGCAATATGGCATGAAGTCCAGCACTTTAACTCTTTGTTTTCTTAAAGAGCATCAATTTCATTAAGGCTTGATCTCTAAGCAGGTACAATGGATGCAACAGCACAACAAGAATTTACCACTCCTGACAACCCCACAAAGGCAAAACAAACTGGCCCATCTTCTAGCAGAAAAGCTGTAAAAGCACACGACTCTTAGTGAATCCTTCTGTAGAAGCTCAATTGTACCACCACCTTTGTTCATCTCTCCCCACAAACATTATCCCTAAGCAGTGTTTTAGGAGCATCATCCATATTTCAAATCTTCCCACGACACTTACTCAACCATCCATGTGCTTCCTCAGTTCTTACCGTTATTAACTCAGTACTTTCACCTGACACCTAAAGTGCCGGGACACCAAAATTACCAATTGCATCAAGGTAGGACTTGCAATCTACAGCCCATGAGGTGGCAGAGCATTACCCACCCACTCCAGCATTTCAGCTCCAAAATTCCTTTTCAGTCCAGAATGTGACACTGCAAACCACAAGATACAGCATTTCAGCCCATTACAGCCTACCAGATGGAGAAACCTCCACAAGAGCAACCCCAGCACAGCCACTCCAGAAATAAAGGAGCTCCATGTAATTTCTGCTACATGTAACCTCTCACCAAGGACTGCTTATAGGTGGTTTTTCCATTAACTCCTGCATCTATGAAGTTTGTCCTGTCAGAGACAGCCACAAGAAACAGGGTTGGGTGGTTTGACGTTCAATCCCTATGCCATTGTCTTGCATAGGAAGTGCATTTAGCAACTGCACTTACTGGATTATCAACTGATCAACCTGAGTACACCAAGTTTATATGTTGCTTTACAGATGCAGACAACGTTTTAGTACTTTAATTTGTCCATTTATTAAACAGGAGGTCCTTCACAAATGATTCCATACTATATTGATCAAGGTAAGTGTTAGAAAACTACCATATTCCCTACATACAAAAATACAGACTTTTACCACTATGAAGACATGATCAGAAGAGTACCATGAAAATTCATAGAGCTCAGATCTTCAAATATCAGAAAGAAAAAAGACAGAAAGACAACTAAATAAAAAAATTTACAAAAAGTATTGTGCCCATATACAAAAGACTGGAAAAGCAAAATGACATTTAAAACTGATAAATACAACATTTAAATTATGGTATAACAGTATGGATTTTAAAAACAAGACTGCTTTCTGTATTGCAAGACATTACAATTCTTCAGCTTGTTTAGCATAAAAAACAACAGAAAAGAAGCACACAAGATATTGAATAATCATTACTGGTGTAAAAACAAGTTGGAGGCTATGTTTTCTTGTAGTTACCTTGCCTTTGAAACTGGTCAAGCCTTAGCAGCACAACTTTCACATACAGAGCTGGACAACGCTACATTTCGAGATGTCAAGTTACAGCTGTGGATACCGAGGGGACAGTGACCCCAGCCGGCAGGCACTGCTATGGAAAGCATCTATTTTATCAGCTGGCCTCGTGAGCAGTTTGAGACGTCAAGAACACTTACCAAAGTAATGTGAAATTGCTTCAAGGCTGTCAATTGTCTCCATATGAACATTTGCTAACTTGCAGTATTCTTCAAATCCTACATCAGGATTTGGTGATAAACCAGTCCCTGATCTGCAGTCCCCAAAGTCAATGGGGAATTTTGCCAGAGTAAGGACAACAGAGTCAGGTCCTGCATTCGCACATCGAGTACGCTTCTAAGATTTTCCTTGGCAAAACATTACAATTTTTCTTATTACCAAAGCTAAATACCAAGGGTATTACACAGCAAACTTGTGCTCATATGATAAAAGGAAAATTGCATCCCCTTTGCTCAGCCCAAGATGGAATTCTAACCCACTATTTCAACTTCACAGTTACAAATCTGTCAGGACAGGACCTATATCCCCGAGGGATAAAGTCTTTCAGTCAGGCCTGGATGCTACTTCCTAAGATGCCATAAAACACAAATTATGAGTTAGAATCAGAATGTTTAGATTATGCCTGCTGTTTTTTTCTAGAGGACCCAGAATCAACACTGAGGATACAGATATCCCACACTGCGCATCTCTGCACACAAGTGCCAAGGAAAGAAATTTGGAGTACTTCCTAGCTCACATCAGCCATCTGCTTTATCTCCATCTTTCAGGTGGCAAGGCAGAGCAGAAGCGATATAATCTTTGGATTCACCATGATATCAGATGTACCATTTAGTGCACAAAGGGAAAGCAATGACTACAGTACCCATAAAACTGGTATTAGTGGAAACAAAGCACAACGAAGCCAGAGATGCATTAGTGACTCACATTACAAAAATAGTGTTTACTGGTTTAATAAATTTACATCTCTTTTTGTGAGTGACAAGTGTTAATACCACACATGGAAGGCACACTAGGTGAAGCAGTTTTTCGGTATTTGTTTACAATTCTGTGAAAAGACATACAAAGTGTTGATTTTCAAATCAAAATTGAGCATCATAATGAGAAATAAATACATACTTTACTATTTTATTGTGGGTTCCTGAACCCTTACAAACTTCAACATATACAAATAATTTCAAAATGACACTAACACAGAAGAGAGTAAACCTAGACAGATATAATGATTAGCCAAGTCATTTGTTATATTATGTCATAAATGTTGTGTCTTAAGTATAGAAATCATTTAAAAATGCAATTGGCCACACTACATAAACCAAAATATTTTCTTACTCCAGAACTGTGATGTATGAGTTAAAGCTGGATGAACTGTAGTGCTAAGATACACTCTCCCTCCACAACATCCAACAAGTAGAAACCAGTAAACATGCAAGATTGAAGTATAAACAGTAGAAAAATGAAGGTAGCAATTGTTGTAATAAAAGGGTGCTAGCCAGAACCACTTCAACCTGTAGACATCAGCATAAATGTAACATTACTAAAAGTATTTAGACAATAATACTTTTGGGATTAAAAGGTTACCAAAAGTGATAAATCAGCCTAGTTAAGAGAGGATATTTTCTTTCAAACACATGAAGGTTTTAATTAAATGTCTATTGAGACATTTGTCCAAAGCAAAACAAATACAGTACCCTGAAATTTCCCATATTCTAGACAATAGTCCGTGGCAGTCAGGAGAGGCAAATGGTCATATTTCATTCTGTTACTCACATCCAGATGTTATTACAATAGCTGTAGGGACCAGCCCCAATCAAAAAATAAGAAACAACCCAGATACTCTGTTACTACGATCTGGCTATTGCTTTTAGAAATGCTCTATGTCCTCATTCTGAATTCATGAAGATAGTTTCCACATCCTTCCATATACGCTAACTGGCTTTTTAAAAATTTTACCCATGAAGTCCATGGCATACAAATAAAACCTTCATAGTAAACACAAAGCTCTATGTTATAAATATGTCAATCAAGGTAACTACGTATATTGTATATAAAATTAAATATCTTCTGTTTGCCAAGTATAATTTAAAAAGGAATATCTGTGGCTAGTTATAAAAAAATATTTATTAACCCATAAAGATTAAAAGGCAATTTCATCAACTCATCCACCCAGCACATCTGAAACAGCTGTGCTGGGAATCTGGATAGGTAACTTTAGCTAATCACATTTTCATGATAAATAGACAACTTTCATCTGGGCCTATATAAGAACACTTCTGAAAGCTGCATATCCCAAAAGAAAAATCAGATTGTGTTGTATACTGTAAATTAAAGGCTATCATAAATCACAGTGTAAGCAGATTTTTTTAAGATAATTTTTAGACTACAAAATGGTTAAATTATAGACAGATTTAAAAACGACAATGCAAAAAATCAGACTAAAACAACAAAGGAAGCTTTTCGGGTTGGACAGCACTGCTCTGACACTGTCAAACAGATCTACCCAGGTGGGCAAGTGGCCAACAGGGAAAACAATATACCACGAAAAACTCTGAAGTGGCATTCAGAGATTTCCTGAATATTTGTATAAATTCAATTATCACCAGCCCCCTCTGTGAAAATAAAGATAGGAATATGGCATAATCTCTATAAAGTATTTTCAAACGTTCTGCTGGTTTTTGTAGCTATTTCATTTTTAAATTCTTACTTTTGTTGCCATTAAAATTCATACACACATCATCTCCATCTGCACAGTCTTTCTGAGTTTTGTTGGCCGTCCAAACAATCCATTATTTTATGCTATAAACAACAAGAACTAAGTACCCAATATGTTCCATGATGGCTTTACTCATTTCAGTAGGACTGAGCAGAAATTAGTCCAAAACTATCCTTTCTTCTAGACACACAGAGCCCTTCTGATGCAAGCATCTACGTTCTGCCAGTCTCTGTGAATGAACTACTACACTTCAGCTGAGCAGAAGTTATTTGGTAATCACACCGATCTGTTTTTTAAGATGCACCTTTAACAACGTCACTGTAGAATCTCTCCAACTGTATTACACAGCCAGCACGGCCCCGGAGTCAGGAACAGGAAACACTTCTACACCTACTTTTACTGCTGACTCCAAGTGTCTCTCCCCTTCTCTATAAAGCACAGAAGCAATCTTTCCTTCTGCGGCTGGGGATGATCAATGCTCACCTATCATTTTGAAAGCACTGGATTATTAAGCATCAAGTTTGGGCTTCTCTCTCCTTCTCACCCTTTATCACATCTCAAATTCACAATCAGATTGTGCCTACCTTTTTACTTATCCTAAATACCTGCTGAAGATGTTTGGCTCCAGAGCTTTCAGAGTAAAGCCTATTCTTTGTGCTCTGATGTTCACATACAAAGATATTCAGTATCTCATCTGAGTAGGAGAGAGGTTCTTATTTTCTATTCTATTTGAATTGCTGTTAAGTTTGTTCATTTGTTTTAAATTATGCCCTAAAAACATTAGTCTTACTTATTTTGGGGTTTTTTTGCCTCACAAAAGAGAACAAGTAGGAACATCTACAAAGTTGTGATGAGACAAGAAAATAACAGATACAGAACAAGGACTAAGGAAGAAGGGGGGAAAAAAACTGTTGCATTAATAAAACAACATATTAGGTAAGCATTTGCTGTGCCTGCACATCCCCAAAATAGCACAAAGGTGACAAATATAAAATTTGTTTAGGGAACCTAAAGTTAATGGAAAACCAGTGGTTAATTCACTCATAACAGTCCACATACAGCTTCTTCTCCTGCTGTATTCCACAGCATTTTAGGAACCAGTAAGTCTGCTGTGTTAGGAAGGGGCAATCATCATACGGTACAAAATATTTCATGGGGGGGAAGTAAAACAATATTATCTTAGGGAAGATTGGAAACTTTCCCCAGTTTTCCCCTATTCTTTCTACAATCAACAATAAAATACAAACAGATAAAACAATTGTAGATCGTATCATGAGATGCACAGTCAAACACATGTGACAAAACCTATGAGGAAGCACCTCATATTACTGATATTATTTAAATTCACATGTAAAAGACATCTTATAAGCAAAAGATGAGAAGCTGCTTCCACGGCACAGCTCGCTGCTGGTGCCATACTTCTGAAGACAAAGCCCATGCTGAATAGCACAGACTGAAATACAGGCATCAAATCTCTGGAGTCAGTACCTTGTCTCTCAAAAAAATGCAGAGGTAGATGAATCTCTTAATCGTCTCAACCTCTAAGCATGTGGCTCCTACAGAAAGCTTGCCCAGAAACACATGCAATACACCAGCTAGTTTCCAAAGCCCTAGGGGAAAGAAGAAAATTTCCCCAAGCACATCCAGCCCAAACATCATAAGCTATCGTAACAGGGAAGAGTACCATACTTAAGCAAAAGGACATTGGACACAGTATTCTTATCTTCCTTACACTGAAGCAGACACTATACAGATCAATGAAGGAGGCGTAACAAAAATTAAATATTAAAACATAAGCTAGATGAGGCATGAATATACAAAATGAAAGGAACAAGTGGAGAGTAAGAAGGAATCAACTTTACTAAGAAGCAATGAAACTGTCCAATCAGTTCTTAATTACGGTGTTAGAAACTCCCATTGTAGGCAGTTTGCACAGCATTACAGGAACCTATGATAAACTTGCACTAAGGCTGACAAAACTGAGCATACATAGCATTAAGCGGAAAACATATATTCCTACAACACTTCTCACGCTGTTGCTCCAGTCAGTGGCACTGAGCAGGAATTAGTGTGACTACTTAATCTTTTGATGTCTGTGCATAGGTTGCAAAATGTACCGTCATTTCTACGTGCAAAAATACATGGGGATTGCGTATCTGAGGGCTTAGTTTGACAAAAGAGGACTAATCAGAACCATTAGTTTTGAGTACCCCATTCCTACAAGGTTCAGCTGTTTAGCTTTAATTTATTCACAGTGGGTTTGGAGTCCCTTTATGGAGCTAAACAGCACTCTTAAGGACTAAAAGATTATCCCTATATGCTCAGTGATTATAAGCAAGACTAACTGGCTGGGAGAAGCAATTTAATATCACTTTTCTAAGCAAGTGTCAAAAAAAATTTAGACTTTGTCACAGTTTTTTTTTTTTAAGATGATTGCGATTTGGGTAACAGTCTTAAAATATTACAACCACTTCAACACACCGTGTAAAACTAAGTCGGTGGGAGGGGAATCAACCGTGTGCATATATCATATGATCTTAATGTTTCAAATTTATTTGCCTCTCACAGCTACTTTATTTCCCTTCTATATAACTGAAACAGTAAATAACGTCTCTGTAGAGTAATAAATGCTTAACTTAGATTTTTAGAAAGTATACACTGTACAATACTAAAATCATCTTTGGTCCCCAAAATAAGGAAGTTACAAATTTACATTTGTTTTTGTTTTACAAAGTGTATCAGATAGTACTTCTAAAATCAATATTCTCTTTGAATTCTACCCTGAAAGCTGTACTCAAGTTGTAATGTAATTAATAAATAATGGCATAGTGTTCCCAGCTCAAGAAAACTTCTTTCACACGTAAAAGCACTCAAGGTCATTCAGGTATACTATACTACAGGATGAAGCACTACATTGTATTAGAAGTATAACTGTATCACTCGCCATTTGTCATTCCAGCTAAAAGGCAACAGAAGCTTTTCATCATCTCACTCGAGAAAAAGCTCCAGGAAGTTACCCTTTTTCTAGGTGAGGAAAGGTGTAAAGATATGAAAGACACCCAATTAATACACTTACAGATGCATGAGACCTCCCACACCTCTGAAAAAAGCAGAATCAGCACAAGGGAGTGCAGGAGAGGAATGGGGCTTTCTCTTATGTACACATCGTTTCAGTCCTTGTCACGAACCAGCAACAGGGTACGCTCCTAAGGAAAAGCCTTTGCCATGCTCAGCTGGTTTTTTTTGTTGGGGGTTGGTTTTTTGTTTGCTTGGTTTGGGGGTTTTTGGTTTGTGGGGTTTTTTTGGTTTGTTGTTTGTGGGTTTTTTTGTTTACAGTCTTTATACAAACTGCTTTAATGCCAGTTTACAATTCCAGTCTAGGTATGCTTGTGCTACTTTTAAAAAGTGTTTTTTAAAAATTGGCAATATCTACAAGCTTTCCTTGCAAACTTTGCCAATACTAGGCAGAGTGCTGAAAAACAGCAGAGCTATAACAACTATACCGGCAATAATAAACTTTGTTATTTCATACCACACTGAACATGGAACTGTCCTTTACTTTTCATGAAACATGCAGTAATCCTCGCGAGAAACCACCTCAGTAAAATGTCTATGTTCTAAACCCAGCGCTAGAGGTTGGCTTATATGGTTCAATCTTCTTTTTAAACTGGCGTTCCGTTTGCCATTAACTTTCAATGAAGCACAATAAAAGGTTACTACACTAACTGGTAAACCATAACTCATTAAGCAAATACGAGTTTTCTTTAACCTCATTAGTAACTCTCTGAATTTTAATCTCCATCTTAGCCACTAAGGTGAAATGCACCGCAGACATCAATAAATTGAAAATGAAAAGACATCAGTTTTGTCACAAGTTTTTCCACGCATCAAAGTAATTCCCTGTTGCTCGATTGAAACATTGCAGCGTTCAGTTCACACCTGTCACTGTCCCAGTTCACTCTGGTATTACACAAGCCCAAGCACTTCTGTTGATCTGTTTGGTATAACCTGGTTTTCATATCTAAAAGCGACCTATCTGCAACGTACTGCCACTTGTTCCTAAGACTCCAGTTAACTGTATTCATCCACTTAAGAGTACAGCTACATAAGAACATAATGCAAAAAGTGTTCAAGTCAAATGCCAGAAATTTAGGCACACATGGCATACAGTTCTGCTAACTTCAAAGATTTCATCAGCTTACACCAGAAAGGAATTAAGCTCTAGACATCTTCTCTCCCACACATATTCTTCATGTAACATGTATGCATGCATATGCCAAATAACAGATTACATAGATACAAACACCAATCAAAAAACTAGAAAAATATCAAGGGACATCTTCCTAATGACATAATATTTTCTAACCAATGACTGCAGAATTCAAGTTTTGAGTAGAAAAAATATCCTTCTCTTCACTGGAAGTACAATTAAAATAAGAAAAACTTCAGTTAGGTAAAACTATTTCTAAACAAATCAATACAACCATATTATCCTTCAATTATCTAAACTCATTTTTCCACAGAAATATTAGGGAAAAAAATTTGCAGAAACAGCCAATAAAAAAAAAGTTTTACCTACTGCCAACAGTTTTAATTTTAGAA